>Ga0307474_10000180_pt1 | contig 46182 bp, 50 predicted proteins | sample atmos_gasesECM1C_2_FD_203312 | JGI IMG/M metagenome (GOLD analysis project Ga0307474, IMG submission 203312) | Hardwood forest soil microbial communities from Morgan-Monroe State Forest, Indiana, United States - atmos_gasesECM1C_05 | ecosystem: Environmental > Terrestrial > Soil > Temperate... | reverse complement strand
GCGGCCAACTTGGAAGAAACCAGCAAGCTGCTCAACGCTTATGTGCGGGCGATCTTGGCTTCTGGCTCCTGATCTTCTGGCTCCATATCCCCAAGGGATATCAAGGGCGAAGCCCTTGCCTAGTTAGCCTGAGTCGTTGTTGCAATGTTGAGGACGCAGTCTCGGCGTAGGGTGAGAACTCGTTTTGCAGACTCGGCCTCAGCGGTTTCGCCGTGAAGCGGCGGCAGAATAAAGCCCACGGCGTAAAGCCGTGGGTCCGTAAAGGGGAAGGATCCCGTCCCAGCGGGGCGAAAGAAGAGCTCTCACGCACTCCGTGAGGGTTGAGTTTTCCATCTCTATCAACCGATAACCTTTAATTCCCACAGCTTCTCCACAGCAAATCCCTTCCGGTATATTCAACGCAGCACTTTTCTAGCTCACAATTGCTTCGGAGAAGTCTGCGCCAAAATGGCCAACCCTGGCGATTTCGCGTACACCGTAAAGCAGCAGGCCGATATCGTCCGCATCGTCGGCGACTACGTCAAGCTGAAGAAGGCGGGGGCGCAGAACTACGCCGGGCTCTGTCCGTTTCACGGGGAAAAAACTCCTTCGTTCTCAGTGCACGCGACGCGCCAGTTCTACCACTGCTTCGGCTGCGGCGTTTCCGGCGACGTGTTCAGCTTCGTCCAGAAAATCGAGAACATCACCTTCCCCGAAGCCGTGCGACTAGTAGCGCAGAAGTTGGGCATCCCGCTGCCCAAAGCGAGCTACTCCACTGCTGACGAGGCCAAAGAAGCCCGCCTCCGCGGTCAGTTGCTCGATGTCCACGAACACGCCGTCGCATTCTTTCAGGAGTGCCTGAAACGCCCGGAGGGCGCCCGCGCCCGCGAATATCTGCTGGGCCGCGGCCTGGACGAAGAGACGATCGCGAAATTTCGCATTGGCTACGCCCCAGATTCCGGCTTTCTGCTCCGCGACCGCATCAGGAACGAGTTCACCGAAGAGGTCCTCCGAGAAAGCGGCCTGTTTTCATGGAAGCAGGGCGAAAGCTCTCAGCCGTCAGCACTCAGCCGTCAGCAAGAGCAGATTCCTCGCCCCGCTCGGAATGACAAGCCTCAAGGTGAAAATGGCCCCGCAGAGGGTGCCCCGTCCTTGTCCGTCCGTTCTGTGGACGGACAGGGCGGAGATTTTGATTCTGGAGCGCAACCGGACTCTGGAGCGCGACCGCCGGCCTCCGCCATGTACTCCAAATTCCGCAACCGGGTGATGTTCCCCATTGCGAGCGAAGCCGGCAAGGTCATCGCGTTCACTGGCCGCACCCTCGCCACCGACGAAAAAGCCGGGCCAAAGTATTTGAACTCGCCCGAGACCCCGATCTACTCCAAGGGCCGTGTGCTGTTCAATCTGGACCTGGCCAAGGAGTGGGTGCGCAAGTTCGATTACGCCATCCTGGTCGAGGGCCAGATGGACTGCATCTCGGTCTACGCCGCCGGCTTTCACAACGTAATCGCCAGCTCCGGCACGGCCTTCACCGAGCTGCAAGCCAAGCTGCTAGGCCGTTTCAGCAAAAATGTCGTCGTGAACTTCGATCCCGACACCGCCGGCGCCAAGGCCACCGAGCGCACCCTGGGTCTGCTGGTCGAGGAAGAATTCCAAATCAAGGTACTTACGCTCGAGCAGGGATTCGACCCCGATCTCTACATCCGTGGCAAAGGAAAAGATGCCTACGGCGAAGCCCTCCGCCACTCGCAAAAATATTTCGACTATCTGATCGAGCGCGCGCGCACCCAATTCCCCGTGCGCAGCGCCGAAGGTAAACACAAAGCTGTGAATTTCCTGCTTCCCCACGTGCAGCGCATCCCCAGCCGCATCGTGCGCGACGAACTAGCCCACGAAATCGCTCAGAAGCTAGCCATCGATTCAGCGGTATTGCGCCAGGAGTTGCGCCATGTCGCCGGGACGCGCTCGGCGCCGGCCGTCAAGGCGCCTGCCCAGGCGCAAGTCACCGACGCGGAAAATATCCTGATTCGCGCCCTCTCTTCCGCCCGCCAGATGCAGCCCGGACAAGACCGTCTTTCCCTGCGCGACGGTGCCGAAGAGGAATTTGACCCCGCCCGACAAGCCGCCTTTGTCCTGCAAAATGAGAGCCTGCATCGTGGCCTTGCGACAGAGTCCCTCGCCGAGTCGCTGCTAAACGCCAGTGCTGAAGTTGCCGATGTTCTAGAAGTCCCGGCCACGGAAAGCGACCGCCACCTGCTGGCGTCGATCCTGCTGAAACAGGACGAGGAGCTCACGGCCGACGTGCTGGAGTCGGCGGTTCGCGCCCTGCGCCGCATTCATTTACGCCGCCGCCAGGAGGAGGTTCAACGCGAACTGAAGAAACCCGGGTTGGCCGCCGACAAAGATCGCCTACGTGAGTTACTCAGCGAGATGGAGCGAATCAGCCGGGCTTTGCGCGACCCCAGCTTGCCGGAGGATGGCCTGAAGGGGGCCGAAAAGCGGAAAACAGCCTGAAACAAAAAGACTTCCCCCGCCATCTAAGTATCTAGGATAATTGGAAATCCCGGGCGCGGAACGGCGGCAAAGCGGGCAACTGATAGACGACGCAGCACTTGTGTGCTACACTCTATAAGTTTGTGCTAGATGCACAATCCCGCAATACCCAGATTCCCACCTTTTTGAAACTTTACCACACGCTCCTGTGGAGCGGAAATAAGTAGTTTGAGGACACCTCTTGGCTCTTGATGACAAGTACGACGACATAAAAAAGCTGATCGACACAGGCAAAGAAAAGGGATATCTCACGTATGACCAGGTCAACGACCTCATACCGCATGACGTGCACAGTCCCGAAGACCTTGACGATCTGCTGACCACCATTGGTACGCAAGGCATCGACGTGCTCGAAGGCCCGAAACTGCCTTCCGCCGCGCTCGACAAAAAATTCGACGAATCCGAGGAAGGCGAAGACGTTGAACTCGACCTCACCCCCGGAGCCCTGGAAAAAACCAACGACCCCGTCCGCATGTATCTGCGCGAGATGGGAACCGTGCCGCTGCTCACCCGCGAAGGCGAAGTGGAAATCGCCAAGCGCATCGAGCGCGGCCAAATCCGCGTGCTCAAGGCGCTCTCGCGGTCCCCCATCGTGATCCGAGAATTGCTCACCCTGGGCGAAGACCTCAAAAAGAACGTTCGCTCGATCAAGGAAGTGGTCACCTTCGACGAAGAAGAGATCACCGACGAGATCCTGCAGAACCGCCTGAACGAGTTCACTGGCAAGATCGACGACATGGCCAAGCTGTACAAAAAGGCCAACGTCCTCGAGGAAAAGTACAAAGAAGTCTCGCTGAAAAAGCATCCGAAGGATCATCGGCGGGCGCGGCGCAAGCTGGCGCGCGGCATCATTGCCGTGTCGCTGGCGGTGCGCAACCTGGGCTTCACCAACGCCGAGCGCAAGCGCCTGATCGAGCGGGTCAACAAGACCGTCGACGGCATGCGTTCGCTCGACCGCCAGGCGCAGAACCTGGAGCGCAAGGCCGAGGCCACTCGCAGCGAGGAACAGAAAAAAGAATATCGGCGCCAGTCGCGCGCCATTCGCGGCGAGGTGGAAAAGTTAGAACTCGAAACCGGCGTGGCGTTCCAGGAACTCAAGCGCACCCAGCGCGAGATCATCCAGGGCGACATGGACGCGGAGCAGGCCAAGCGCGAGCTGATTGAGGCCAACCTCCGCCTGGTGGTTTCGATTGCCAAGAAATATACCAACCGCGGCCTGCAGTTCCTCGACCTGATTCAGGAAGGCAACATTGGCCTGATGAAGGCCGTCGACAAGTTTGAATACCGCCGTGGCTACAAGTTTTCGACCTATGCCACGTGGTGGATTCGCCAGGCCATCACCCGCGCGATTGCCGATCAGGCGCGTACCATCCGCATCCCGGTACACATGATCGAAACCATCAACAAGCTGATCCGCACCTCGCGGCAGCTGGTGCAGGAGCTGGGACGCGAGCCTACCAGCGAAGAGATCGCCAAGCGCATGGACATTCCCGTAGCAAAAGTGCGCAAGGTGCTGAAGATCGCGCAAGAGCCGATCTCCCTCGAAACCCCAATCGGCGAAGAGGAAGATTCGCATCTGGGCGACTTCATCGAAGACCGCGCCGTAGTCTCGCCGGCCGAGGCGGTGATCAACGTGAACCTGAAGGACCAGACCGGACAGGTCCTGCGCACGCTGACCCCGCGCGAAGAGAAAGTCATCAAGATGCGCTTCGGCCTCGAAGACGGCAGCGAGCACACTCTGGAAGAGGTCGGACAGTCGTTCGCGGTAACCCGCGAACGCATCCGCCAGATCGAAGCCAAAGCGCTGCGAAAGCTGCGGCACCCGTCGCGCTCGCGGAAGTTGCGGGCATTCATGGATGGAGTAAGGGACTGACGTCTGGTCTTGTCATTCCGAGCGAAGTGAGGAATCTGCTTCGTTCTCATCCAAGGCACGGCTCCGGCCGTGCCTTTTTTCAGGCGCCGTTCGTCGCGCGCGACTGTTCGCCCTGGCCCCGCACCACTCTTACCCGCGCGCCGTTGCCACAACGAAACACCCGACCCAGCTACACCGAAGCTAGTCCCTTTCAAAACCAAGGGGATTCTTCTGGCCGCGAGCAAATTCGAACCGCGCGATAGAAAGCGCTTTCAGTTGCACTTCGACGATGAGGACATCGAAGGCGTTCTGGATAGCGTCCCGCCGCGCAAGCACAGCGAGGATGTCTAGGAGGTTGTGCTTCGTAGATTTTTCTCAGTTTTCCTCGTTCTTCCACAAGGAAGGCCGGTCGTCCACAGGTTCTGCACAGGGGCCGATTTCTTTTGTGTTGCGGGGCGCAATGTTGTGCCTGAGAGTGGGTGCAGCGAAAACGTGAGAGTCCTGAGTGCCGGATGATTGCGGCAGAGCCAGCGGGAATTTCCAGAAACGCGGATACGCGACTGGTTGCCCCGGGCGTTGCGGCCTCCTCCCCGCTCCCTTGATCAGGAGAGGGCTTGCTGGCCCGCCGCAGCAGTTGCGGTTCGCGATCATAAGGTCGCGCGTCGCAGCTGGCTTTGGCAAATGCGGCGTTCCTTGGAGCGCTGTCGGGCCGAAGCGGTCGTCCACCGCGCAGCGGTGACCAAGGCAGAGCAGGAATCCACGTAACGATGCGGCTTGGGTGGCTGGCCCAGGCCGCATTCGAATTTTTGGGGCATGGGTGGGGTTTTCACTTCCAGCGACGCGGTTCTGTCTCGTCTCAGTCGGATCCCAGGGGGGCTACTTCTTTGTGGCTTTGCCGTCCATCACCGTCGTCCACTTGGTGCCGTCTTGTGACATTTCGAAGGTGAAGGTGTAGGAGGTGGGGGAGAGGAGCTTCATGGTGAAGCGGCCTTTCATAATCGTGCCGCCCATTTTTTCGTCGTTGGTCCAAGTCCAGGTGTCGTTGTCGACGGAACCCTTCGACTCCATGGACTCGCCCCAACTGTTGTACTCGCGGTAGGTGTAGGCCTTGTCGTCGGCGGAATATCCCAGGATGGAGAGGCCTGCGCCGTCGCCCATCGAACTCTTGAAGTCGGTGTGGCAGACGAGGAAAAAGCCGCCGTCCATCCAATCGCACTTTTCAGTTTCGGTCATCTTGCCGCCCGGACCCATGGGGCTCGGCTTCATGTCGCCGTCGAGCGTCCACGAGCCGGCAAGAACGTCGAGTTTCTTGTGTTCGGGGCCCGGCTTGGGCACTTCCATCTGCGCGACCGCTGCCAGTGCAAGGAACAGCCAGACTGCCGAGATGAGTGCTGTGGTCTTCATGGGTGCCTCATTGGTGATGGTCGATCGAGAAGCGCTCGTTCCCGCAGCGAGATATTAGGCCCGTTGGCGGGGCTAGTCAAACGGGACCTGCGATTCGGTCTCGAGCATCGAGTATTTCAATCTTCAATCATAAAAATCAAAAATCAGTTTTCCTTCCGGTCGCTTTCTACCAATCTCCCCAATGGGACGCCGTCCTCTGCTGGAACTTCATTTTCCACGTATCGCCCTGCTTGACCCAGACCGTGCTGAAATGCTGATAGCGCGGGGGGGGACCTTGGTCTTCCTCCTGTGGAACACGCAGGACAACATCGTAGGTTACGAGTGCCACACCGTCCGTGATAGCCATCACTTTCATGTTGTAGGGCATTAGATTGAAGCCGGCCTCGCTGTGCTGGTCGATCATCTCCTGCCGGTCGGCGAGTTGGCCGTCGAAGCCGACGAAGGAAAAGTCGTCGGTCAGAGTGCGTTTGAAGAAAGCGCCGTCGCCCTTCTTTGCGGCGTCGACGAAGCTCTGCTCGGCGGCCATCAGCGTCTTTTCTTGCTCACTCAGAGGTTTAGACGGATTGGGTGCCCGTCCGAAAGCAGCGAGAGAGAGGCTGCATAACATAACGATTACGACCATGAGACGAATATTCATGTCAGCTCCTAATCAGTGTTCCATCCTCCGCAAAGTGGGAGGCGGGCGGATGTTTGGAGGTTGCTTGGTGCCATTTGCAGCTTGACCCCAGCGGTTACAGGACTGCCTGAGAACGCTTGCCGTCCCTACGGAGTCTATGTCGTAGCTGTTCTGCCGCCCCGACGGGGCTGCGTTCATCAACCTTTTTTGCCCACCGCTTGCGCCGTGGGTTTTATTCTTCCGCCGCTCCGCGGCTGAAGCCGGTCTTGACTTCCACTCTTTTCTGCACGCTGAAGCTAGGACACAGACTCCTACGGAACTCGGTTTACCAGGCGCACTCTTACCCGGCACTGCGGGCTTTCCCATGCCGCCGCTGCGCGGCTGGAGCTATGTACTCCTCACGCCTGGATCACGCTTGAATCGTTCGTGCCAGGTCTGTGCGCGGGACTTGTAGCTGCTCGCCGGTGGCCAGGTTCTTGAGCGCGAAGGCGTCGGCTTTCACTTCATTCTCGCCCACGATAAGGATGTATTTTGCTCCGGTTTTCGTGGCGGCTTCGAACGATTTTTTCAGGCGAAAAGTTTCGTCGCCCAGTTCGACCACCAGGTCGTGGCGGCGCAATTCGCGCGCCAGGCGGGCCGCTTCGGGGTTCATGCCCGCGCCCAGCGGAGCGACGTAGACATCCGGCTTACGCAGCACGCTTTCGGCGGAGGATTTTTCCTGCAGCGACATCACGAGGCGATCTTCGCCGATGGCAAAACCGATGCCGGGAGCGGCCGGGCCGCCGAGCGCTTCGGAGAGGCCGTCATAGCGTCCGCCGCCCAGGATTGCATTCTGCGCGCCAAGCGCGCCGTGAGTGAACTCGAAGGCGGTGCGGGTGTAGTAGTCGAGGCCGCGGACCAGACGGTCGTTTATTTGAAACGCGACACCGACAGACTTCAGGATTTGCTGCACTGCTTCAAAGTGTGTGCGGCAAGGTTCGTCGAGGAACTGGCTGATGCGCGGAAGTTTCTCGATGATGGGCTGATCCTCGGGTACCTTGCAGTCGAAAACGCGAAGGGGATTGGTGACGGCGCGACGCTGGCAATCGGCGCACATTTTGTCCTTGACCGGTTCGAGCGCCTGGCGTAACGCCTCGTTGAATTTGGCGCGGTCGTTGGCGCAGCCAACGGAATTCAATTCGAGATTCCAGTCCGTAATGCCGAGGCGGTCGAGCAGCGTGGCCAGCATCTCCAGCACTTCTGCGTCGCGGGCGGGGGATTCACTGCCGGCCGAGGCCGGGCCGATTACCTCGGCGCCGATCTGATAGAACTGGCGGTAGCGTCCCTTCTGCGGGCGCTCGCGGCGGAACTGCGGGCCGATGTAGTAGAGCTTGTTCAGGCCGCGATCCCAGAGTTTGTGTTCGATGTAGGCGCGGACGGTGCCGGCGGTGTTTTCGGGGCGGAGGGTCAGGGATTGTCCTTTGTCGCTAGCGGCGCGCCCGCGATCTTCCCACGTGTACATCTCCTTGGAGACGATGTCGGTTTCTTCGCCGACACTGCGGGCGAACAGGGCGGTTTCTTCGAAGATGGGCGTGCGAATTTCCTGGAAGTTGTAGGCGCGGAAGACATCGCGCACGGCGGCTTCGACGAAATTCCACAGTGCCGTATCCGGCGGGAGAAGGTCTCGCGTTCCTCGGACGGATTTGATCATTGCTTTCCAGTCTTTCGTCCCGGAGGGACGTTTGATGTAGCCCGCCGCTTCAGCGGCGGGTGGGCCGACCTCGCTGCCCGTGCCGTAGGCACCGCTGAAACGCGCCTCGATCCGGGATTTCAACCGGCCCTAACGGGACGGGGTGTTCTGTCTCGCGCGTCTTTCCCGGCGTTGAAACGCCGGGCTATTTTCGGGCGGCCCTGTGGGACGCACGTGCGCGCCGACTCGGTTCCGGCAGCGGAAGCCGTCGGGCTATCATGCGGGCGCCGGGTGCGAACGCCTTTCCACTGCAACTCAAGTCTAACCTGCAGGATTCCTTCGACTCCGTCTCCCCTTCGCGCATTCGCGCCAAGCTCAGACTCCGCTCAAGATGACAGACCTTTATGAGGGAACTACGGTTCCATCAGGCTAAAGGCCGCCGAAGCCGTCCCCTTCCCAAAACCGCTTAACCGCCACCGACGCTTACCGTTCCCTCAGATACTCTTCCTTATAGCCAAGATAGTTTCTCGCGTAACGCATGATCGTCTCTTCTTCGCCGGGGCCTAGTTTGCGGCGGAACTTGCCGGGGGAACCCATCCACAGCGATCCGGGCTCGACTACCGTTTTCTCGGGAATCAGCGTGCCGGCGGCGATGATTGAGCCGGCGCCGATCTTTGCGCCGTTCAGAATAATCGAACCCATGCCGATCAGGCAGCGGTCTTCGACGACGCATCCGTGCAGGGTGACTGAGTGGCCCACGGTGACGTACTCGCCGACGTAAACGCCCCATTGTTGCTTCATGCCGTGAAGCACACTGTTGTCTTGGACGTTGGAGTGGGCGCCGACGCGGATCTCGTGGACGTCACCGCGGAGGACTGCATTCATCCAGACTGAGGCGTGCTCGCCGAGGACGACGTCGCCGATGATCTGGGCCGAGTCGTCGACGAAGCAGGTGGACGGGATCGCCGGGCGGACGCCTTTGAAGGATCGGATCATGCCTCGCGACCGGCCGCAATCAGGGGGCCAGAGAAGGAAATTCAACATACCATGATTCGCCCCAGGGGCGCAGTCGCGTTGCGGGAGATCCTTGGACCGCGCCCATGGCAGGCTCTTCCTCCTGGAAGACGGCTACGCTCGGGATGACACCCTAGTAGAAATGGGCGTTCCATCACGGTAATCACGAAAGTCCCCAGTTCTCGCGTAAAGGACGCGCGAGAAATGGGGCACCCACATCGGTTTTGACAAACTGCTGACGCGCCCGCGACATTCCCTCGCGTTTTTTGCAACGTCAAGACGCAGGTGTGACATCGGGCCAAGCTTGCCTGCGTAGTTTAAGGCTGTAAGCGGATTGCAATGAGGACGCAAGCTGGACGCAACGCAGACAGCAGCCACGAACCAAGGTTCTGGAGCCGATCCCGGGTAATTCGCGAGAGGAGAAAACACGTGAAGCTTAAGACACTGGTACTCGGGGCGTTTGCGATCCTGGGCGTTTCTTCGTTCACATTCGCGCAGCAGACCGGATACTCACAAACCAACCTCGTCGCCAACACAGCCGGTGTGGCCAATCACACCGATTCTCAGCTTTCGAACCCCTGGGGAATTTCGTTCGTCCCGGGACAGCCGTTCTGGATCGCCAATAATAATGGTGGCACCTCGACTCTGTACGACGCGCAGGGGAACAAACAAAACCTGGTGGTGGGAATCCCTAGCGCCAGCATGAATCCCTGCAGCCCAGGTTGCCCGACAGGCACGGTAGCCAACTCGCAGAGTGGATATTTCAACAGCGGAGCCTTTCTGTTCGATACGGAAGATGGAATCATTGCGAACTGGACGGGACAGGGCAACGCGGTGGTGGCTGTCGACAATTCTGCCGCGGGGGCGGTTTACAAAGGGCTCGCGCTGCTCACGAACAATGACGGCACGTTCCTGCTGGCGGCAAACTTCCGCAGCGGCAAGATCGAAGTGTATGACCGAAATCTCAATCCCACGAATCTTGCTGGTAGCTTTACTGATCCCAATCTACCGGCCGGATATGCTCCGCATGGAGTCCATGTGATCGCCAACGTCGTCCTGGTAACCTATGCCCAGCAAGATGCCGCCAAACACGATCCGGTGACCGGCGCGGGTCTGGGCGTCGTGGATGCATTCGACAACACGGGCCACTTCACGCGGACCTTTGCCAGCGGTGGGACCTTGAATGCTCCCTGGGGAGCAGTCATGGCGCCGGCAACCTTTGGAACCTTCTCCGGTGATATGCTGATCGGCAACTTCGGCGACGGCACGATGAACGCCTACGACACTCAAGGACATTTCGTGGCGCAAGTCACCGATTCTGCGGGGCACGTCATCACCAATCCCGGACTCTGGGACATGGTGTTCGGTGCGGGTGGCACGGGGGATCCCAACACGCTCTACTTCACCGCGGGAGGCGCGAATCAGACCAGCGGATTGTTCGCGACGCTGGTACCGGCTTCGGCTGCGGGTGCGAATTTTTCCCTGAGTGTGTCGGCGCCAAGTGTTACTGTCGCGCCGGGAGGCAACTCGGCGATCACCGTGCACTCGGCGGCGGTGGGCGGCTTCAATGGGCAGATCACGCTTTCGTGCTCGTCGGCTGCGGGGTTGACGTGCTCGTTTTCACCCAACATGATCTCGCCCGGATCGAGCACGGCGAGCTCGACTCTAACTCTCACGGCGGCGGCGGCTCCTCCGAGTGGCGGCTACGGCGGGATTGGAATGGCTCTGATTTCGGGTTTGGGCCTGTTCGGGACCATGTTGACCACCGGTCGGCGTAAACCGGGTGCGAGCAGAGGGAAGAGCCTGTGGCTCATGGCTGGACTGGCTTTGCTCGTCGCGGGCATGACTTTCACGGTCGCGTGCGGCAGCAACTCCAACCACCAGACACCAACCAACAATCAGGTCACCCTGATGGTGACGGGGATGTCGGGTGCGATCACCCACACCGTGCCTGTGATGGTTACAGTCCGATAGCTTGTCCACGCCAAAGGAAGAAAGGCCAGGGGCACCCAGAGTGCCCCTGCTTCTTTTTCTTGAGGGCACTTCCAGAAACTCAGAACACAAACTTCAGCGACAGCTGAAGCTGCCGTGATGCTAAGCGGCATTGGGCTTCATGAAGTTGCCGGGTAACTGATAATAGCCCGGGTAAGTCGCCCAGCCGTTGGTGACCGAACTCTGCACAAAGGTGGAGGACGTGGCCACCAGCCCCTTCGAAGTGATGGCGACGTGCTGGTTGTCGCGGTTGAACAGGTTAAAGGACTCGGCCATCAGGTTCAGCTGGTAGCGTTCGGTCACGCGGACCCTTTTGTGAGGCGGAGGTCGGTGGTCTCAGAGTCGGGTCCCGGTAAAGGCGTTGCGGCTGTATCCAGGAAGACGGTCGTTTACGTCGTTGCCGTCTTGGTTGGGGTCGCCCGACAGCGTGGTATTTCACTGGCGTCCGGCGCCGTAGTTCACTACGCTCGAGATCTTCCAGTCGTTGAACAAGTGTCCCAGGAGTTCATGGCCGCGGTGAAAGGGCCGCGGCTCGGCGGAGAGTGCCACGACCATGCGATGGCGCTGGTCGGTCACGCTGGGCCCGCGCTCGGCAGTGGGACTTTAGGAATTCTGCACGGTCGCGGGTTGGCCGGCGACAAGGGCGTCTTGTCAGTCGTCGATCGCGCGGGCATAGGTACAGGAGAGCCGCAGATAAGCCCCGCGAGCGACGCGGCGATTGAGCGAGAGCGTCACGCCGTTGTAGTTGCTGGAGGCGGCGCTCTGTAATTCGTTGATGGCGCCAAGTTGAGCGATGGCCTTCCCAGCGGATTGATGCACGGCGGCCGGGGATAGAAGCCATACTGAAAGATCGAGCCCGTGGAATGGAAAGCGAGAAAGGGATTCGACGCCCCGAACGAACGATGTTCGAGCGCGAAGCGACCTTCGCTGTCGCTGGTGACCGTGTATCGCGTGCCCGTAGCCGTGTTGACCACCACGATCGAAGCCTGCGCCATCCGACTCCCGCTGGAGTCCACAACGGTCCCCCCGAATCGCCCCTGTGGCGGAGGCCTGCGCGGTATGGCAGATGGGCACCAGAGCGATGAGCATTACGATGATCGCGAACACGAAAACAAAAGAAAAACAATGCGCGTCGATGTCATAAGGTCGTCCTGCCAGCGGATTGAAGCTCGGAGGGGCGGCCCGATGCACGCTAGCCGGACGCGAGGCGGGAAACTCCGCGGCGAAGTGCCGGAAGGCGCGGTCCTAGGCGCGCGCGGCCGGAAAGCTTCTCCGCAGAATGCCGAATAAGGAGAAACCATTTTTTGTATAGCATGCGGCGGAAGAAGACTTCAGTGATTGGGCGGGCTCTTTTCGGGATGATTCCCGGAGTGGAACGGGTCGTCCGGGGGAGTGTTCGGAGCATCCTCCGGACTTGGAATATCCAAATTGATCACGACGGGCTCCTGGCCGCTGCGCACGATCACTGCCTCCACCGGCTCGTCCCTACGCGCGTTCAGCTCCTGATGGGGAACGTAAGGAGGAACGTAGACGAAGTCACCCGGACCAGCCTCATCGACGAATTCCAAATGATCCCCCCAGCGAAAGCGCGCTCGGCCCCGTACGACATAAATCACGGTTTCCAGTTCCCCATGATGATGAGGCCCGGTCTTGGCAATGGGCTGGACCACCACCGTTCCCGCCCAGAGCTTTTGCGCGCCGACCCGGGCCCGCGAGATGGCTTCGGCGCGCGTCATACCGGGGGTCTGCGGAGTGTTCGTATCCAACTCGCCGCTGCGAATGATACGCAAGCCGTGGTTTTTCCAATCGGGTTTCGTCGCAGGCCGAATCCTTCATGGTGTACTTTTCCCCGCCGTTGTCAATGCAACTAAGGATGCCATCCTAGATTCTTGGATCAAAGATCTTAAACAAGAATACTTCAACAATTGAATCTGTAACATTATGCAGCGGCGAGTAAGTCGACGATGTTTTGGATGGCCTTGTCGGCTTTGTAATAGGCAAGCTCGAGTTTGCTGTCGGGAGCGTGAGCTGGGTTGGGAGTGTGGTGAAAGCGGCTGTTGGCCAAGGGACCGCAGAGGCGCTGGTGGAAGAACAGAAACTGGAGTGCGACCTGAACGCCTTTTGGAGTGAGCCGGTAGGCATAGCGGGAGCCATCGCGTTGCAGCAGACCGTGCCCCTGAGTTTGCGCAGATCGTAGCGGAGCTGGTTGAGGCTGTAGGTTTTGGGTGAGAGCTGGAAGGTGGTGAGGACGGCTTGGTGGATCTGTTTTGCGGACCAACCGCCGACGGTATTGCCGCTATGGAGCAAAACCTCGAGTGAACGGATGATGCGGGTGTCGTGGATCTTGATTCCGGGATAGCGGACCGAGCCGACGGTGAGGGGCAGGGGCAAGCGCTGCAGCAGTGGGAAGTCGACGTGGACATTGAGGCCCTGGGCCTGGAAGCTGGCAAAGCGGTCGGTAATGGTCTGGAATCGGGTGCGCACGGCGTCCAGATGATCGAGTCCCTTCTTCAGACCAAAGTCGTGCAGATTATTGGAACAAAGTTCATTGCGCAGGAAGCGGGCGAACTTTTCGTATTGTTTGAGAAACGCGTTTTTCCAGTAGGCGCGGAAGACGTGATGGCCATGCTCGATCTGATCGAGGACGGTGGCCAGCTTTCCCCGTAGCCTCTTGTTCAGCCGGACGCCGAAGATCTCACTAATGCGGTTGGCGGTGAGGCGCCACAAGCCGATCTCGCAGCTGCGCTCGAAGATCTTGTGAATGGGAAAGTGGCGCTTAAAAATAAAGTTGCGGCAATACTCAATCTGAGTGATGGCGTAGAAGCGGGACAGGTTCATCTGGCGGCGTTCTTTTTTGGAGAACTTCGGGCCCAACAGGAAGGTCCAGTAATCCAGCTGTTTGCGGATGATCTGCGGGCTCAGTCGATCCGCCGCTGCCTGCAGAGCAGCCACGTCGTCGACGGCGAGAAAGGCGTTGTCACTCTTATGGAAGCCGATGCGAAATCGATTGAGCTCCTGCTCCATGAAGGAGTGGCCGTTGAGCCAGTAGGTGGCGTGAAAGGGAAAGAAGGAGGCTAGGCGCAGCACGATCGGTCCCAGAACCTCATCCCGGATATAGAAGTAGTAGTGCGTGAAACGGCTGCGCTGGTGGGCCAGGGTGCGATAGTTGGGATCGGGAGTGGGATATTTCGGGACGCTGATGCGGAAGGTCCGACCCTGTTCCATGCTCTTGAAGATGAAATAGACCCCGTAGGCATTGTTCTTGATCAGACGATGCAGGCGGGGGGACACGTAATCTTCTTTGCGCACTCCCTTTCCGCCCACTCAATAGGGAGCTGATGGTTGCGGGCGTAGGCTTCCACCCAGTCCCGGTAATCCCCGGTGCGTTGGCTGAGCACTTCTTTGTTCACCACGGGGAGGCCCAGAACCTGACGGACGAAATACACCACCTGCTCGGGTCGAGACAGACCGCTCAAGTAGCCGTGAATGACGATGCGGTCGAAGCAGTGATAGACGAAGGCCAGCAGGTTTCCGAATAACTGCGTGAACTCTTCCATGGTCCCGCACTATACTCGCCAGGAAGCACCGAGGAGAACCGAGAGGAGAGGCCAGAACCATGAAGCGCGGATCGGGAAAGCAACCGGTCGAGGGGAAAGGCTTCCGCTTGGCGGAGGAAGTTCGTTACATCCAGAACAAGGCTGCCGAGCATGATGGGCGGGTAGTTACTCTCGGTCAACTGATCCTGTTTTCCACCGATACCGGAGACGCCTGGTTGCTGGACGTCGCCGATCAACTGGCTGCGCCGCTGGCTCGGGATGGTGATCCGGAGCCGCTTCATCTGGAGGAGACTGACACCAGCTTCGCCATCGGATGGAAGGGCCACTACCGCATCGAGGGAGCTGCCTTCATCTATACCGACCGTGATTCCAGACGGGTCAGAGCGATCCTCGGCTATCCTACCCAGAAGATTGCGCGAGCCGGTTAGTTCGAAAATTTCAAATATGTTTGGCTAGGGTTGACGGTTGGAAAACTCTCGTTGGAGGAGTCCGCTTGCAAGCGGTCAATTGACGGTGAGGAGCTGGGTGTTGCTGGTGCCGCCGCTCGAGCAACCCAGGTTGCCGCTATTGCCGGCGGGGGTCTGCACGACGACCTTGAAGCTTCCAGGACCAGCGATCATGGAGGATGTGATGCTGACCGTGAGCTGGGAACTGCTGGTCACGGTGGTGACGAGGGCAGCGCCATTGAAGACCACAACGGAGGAGGAAACGAAATGGCTGCCCGTAGCAGTGAGGACGAAGCTGGGCGGCAATTTTGCGAAAACCATCGTTGCCGGAGAGATCGAGTCGAGGATGGGTACGGGGCGAGCGCTACCGCAGAGGGGGTTCAGCGTGTTGCACCCAGTCAGGAGCAAGAGCACGAGCAGCCACGATGTGAGAAGCACGCTCCGAAAGGAAGGGGGCATGAACTGAGTGTAACTTAACTGACGGGTTTGGGCATTGACTGTTGAGCATCGGGGTGATCGCCACTCAAAAACGACTGCATGGGTGTTATGCGGTTTTTCACCAATTGACTGATTCCCGTTGATGCCGGGACCCTGACGTCACTAGCATTGCTTCCGGAAGGATCACGTGGACCCCGTCACTCATGTGCTAGCCGGTGCGTGTATCGCACGAGCCGGGCTCAATCGCAAGACGGCGCTCGCTACACTAGCCGTCATAATGGCTGCTGAAGCTCCTGACCTCGACGTGCTGGCAAGACTAAAGGGTCCCGTCTCCGGATTTGTGCATGACCGCGGCTTTACTCACTCCTTTGCCGGTGTTTTCTTGGTTTCGGCCGCCGTGGTATGTTTCATCTACGTGGTCCGGCGCTTTGGTGGACGCTGGGGTGAAGCCCCCAACCAAGCGCTACGGTGGGGGTGGCTGCTCTGCTTCTCCTATCTGGGAGGGCTGAGTCACATCCTGCTCGATTTCACCGACAATTACGGAGTTCGTCCGTATTGGCCCTTTTCCGACAGATGGTATTCGTGGGATATCACCTGCATTACCGACCCTCTTGTCACTGTGTTCCTGTTCGGAGGACTACTGCTATCACTATTTGCTGGACTGATGGCCGAGGAATTTAGTCCCGCCATCAAGACTCCTCGTGGACGCTTAGCGGCCAGCTTTGCGTTGATCGGCGTATTCGGCATTTGTGGTGTTCGCGACCATGAGCATCGGAGGGCTCTCCACGTTCTCGAAGCCCACCAATACGACGGCGGAGTACCTGTCCGTGTTTCAGCCCTTTCTCTTTGGTGGAATCCGTTTGTTTGGACCGGTCTTGTGGAAACGGCGAGATCGATTACTGCCGCGCAGGTCGATTCTTGGAATGGTAACCTTGATCCGCGAATCGAGACACGGATCCGCTACAAGTCGAAGGAAACCGCGGCAACCATTGCGGCGAAAAGCAGCTCTCTGGGACGCGCATATATGAATTGGGCGCACTTTCCCATCACTGAGACCGAACCACTGGAGGCGGGGGAGCGCGGATACGTTGTGCGGTTTAAGGACATGGGTTTTGAATTTGCAAGTAGCAGAGAACAATATTCTCCTTTTGCCGTGGTCAGGTTGAACCGAGATCTCAGCGTCGCTGACATGACCTTCAACAGTTCGCAATAGTAACGCGATTGGTTAACGTCAAGAACACTGCTATCTGCTGCCGGAGTCTGCGAAGAAGAATTTGATCGCCTCTGGCATGCGGTGAGCCCAAAACACGGAACTGTGATTCGCTTTGGGCTCGATGACTAGCAACACCTTTGGGTGATTGATGTAGGCGCCCTTCAGATTGGATGCCAGGGACTGCGCCATCTCTACCATACCGGACTCCACTTCCGCCCGCGTGAGCCCCTTGGGGGCGAGCCACTGTTCGATATTTGGAAAATCCAACTCTGCTGTGCCAACGCCTATCGCCACTCGATCTGGCCCGCGTGCCAGTAGAGTTGTATCGCGCAAGGACTGACCGTTGCCCAATAGCAACGTTGGACTTTGAAGGAGCGCCAGTCCGAAGAGATCGGGGCGGCGGAGGGCCACATACAACGCTGCGGCACCACCTAACGGAACTCCTCCAAGAGCAGTGTGAGCTGCTTCATCGCACACTCGATAAAGTGCGGAAACAAATGGCATGACTTCATCTGCGAAAAAGCGCGGAAGTTGCTGTCCGATCGGTTCTGGTGCTGCCGGGTCGGTGACGAACTTGCGTAAGGAGAATATTGGTAATCCCGATGATGGGTGCTGTCGAGGTCCACGACTATCGTAGGACGAATTGCGTGGTCGCCGATCAGCTTGGTAACCGCTTCGTCGATCTGCGCGATCTGCAGTCCGTACCACCGCAGCGGCCAGCCAATCTCCGCCGCCGAGATCTTCGGTACCAGCCACGCGATTCCCAGAGTCATCACCAGCATTGCGGCCCAACGGGCCCAATTCTGCGGGCGGAACAGTGTCCACGCGACCAGCGCCCAACCACAACCGACGAGCAGCGCCATGTACGGTCCGGCTGGTTCCAGTCCATACATGAGCGGCGCTCCGCTCATCATCGAGATTGCGCCGGACGCGAGCAGCATCACTGCGCAGAGATAGATCGCAGCCGCAAAGAAGAGGATTGAAATGGCAGCAACGCCCGCCGGCCGCAGCACGAGAAAAAGACTAACAAAAGCAAGCACGAATCTCGCGGATTTCCACGGATGCACCTATTCAGAGTTATCCGCGAGAATCCGTGGAAATCCGTGGCAAACGGTTCTCTATGGCACACTAACTTCATGCACCAGCTCACCCTCGGCAACTTCGAACTCAGCGTTTTTTCCGACGGAACCTATCCGCTCGACGGAGGGGCATTCTTCGGAGTGATTCCCAAGGTGATGTGGTCACGCAAGGTCGCTGCCGACGAGCGGAACTACGTCACAGCCGGACTCAACTCGCTGTTCATCCGCACGGGCAGTCACAACGTGCTGGTCGAAACCGGCATGGGGAATAAGCTGTCGGAGCGCATGATCAAGTTCTATGGCCAGCCTGCCAAGTTGCTCGACAATCTGGCGGCCGCCGGCACCTCGCCCGGAGATGTAGACATCGTCATCAACACGCATCTTCACTTCGACCACTGCGGGTGGAACACGGTGCGCGACAGCAGCGGCAAGATCGTGCCGGCCTTTCCGCGCGCCCGGTACTACGCGCCCGAAGGAGAGTGGCAATACGGCCGCCGTCCCAGCGAACGCGATGCCATCAGCTACCTTCCGGAAAACTACGACCCGCTGGTCGAAAGCGGCCAGATGAGGCTGCTGAAAGGCGGCGAAGAAATTGTGCCTGGCATTTCGGTGAAGACGTTCCCCGGCCACACGGCGCACATGCAGGCGGTGCTGGTGCAGAGCCGGGGGCTGACAGCCTGCTACATCTCCGACCTGATCCCCACGACGGCACACATCGATATCACCTGGGGTATGGGTTTCGATCTCTATCCGCTCGACACCATTGAGAGCAAGAAGAAGTACTACGCGCAGTCGATCCCGGAGAAGTGGCTGACCGTCTTCACCCACGATGCGAAGACGCCGTGGGCCTTCGTGAAGAAGGATGAAGCGGGAAAGATGGTGGCGCGAGGGGTCTAGTCCGCGTTCACAACCGCCTTCAGCCTTCGCGGGCGAGAGCGCCCTCGCCACACAACCTCGCTTCAAAGAAATCTTCTACTCTCGCCAGAATCTCCGCCGCGCTCTTCGACTCGTAGATTGCCTTGCGCAGGCCTGCGCCGCCGGGGACGCCGTGGGTGAACCAGGAGGCAAACTGCTTCATCTTGCCGACGGCGTCGGGGAGTTCTTCTTCAATGAGCATCTTGAAGTAGGTACGGATCATCTGATAGCGATCGGCCTCCGAGGGCTCGTCATAGAGTGTGGGGCCGGGTCTGTGACCCGGTCGGGCCGGGCGAAGCCCGGTTGGGTCGATGCCGCTAGAGTCCAAATCCTGGCCAGGAAAAGCAGCCGAGCTTTGCTGGGGCTGGCCGGGTCGAAGACCCGGCCCCACATGGGCACCGCCGGGTCCGGAGCCCTCGCCGCAATGCTGCTCGATCTGCCGGAAGATCCAAGGGTTCGAGGGGGCGGTGCGACCGATCATGACGGCGTCGCAGCCGGTCTGCGTGACCATGGCGCAGGCATCTTCGGGGCTGCGGATGTCGCCGTTGCCGATGACTGGAATCTTCACCGCATCCTTCACGGCGGCGATCCATTCCCAGCGGGCATTTCCGCTATAGCCCATCTCGCGCGTACGCGCGTGCAGCGCCACGGCAGCCAGGCCGCAGGCTTCCGCCATGCGCGCCAACTCGACGCAGACGATTTCTTCGTCGTTCCATCCCGCGCGGAATTTCACGGTGAAGGGGATCTTCACCGCGGCTCGCACTGCTTCGAAAATCTTGCCGATTGCCGGAAGATCACGCAGCAGGCCCGAGCCTCCGTTGCACTTGACGACCTTCTTCGCGGGACATCCTAAGTTGAGGTCGACCAGGTCGAAGCCCAGGCCCTCGACCATGCGGGCGGCCTCGGCCATCACCCGCGGATCGCTGCCGAAAAGCTGCGCAGAAATCGGGTGCTCGTCTTCGTAGAAATGGAGATAGCGCTTCGCTTTTTGGTCCTTCTTGCGAAGTACACCGTCGGCCGAAGTGAATTCGGTCATGATCAGGCCGCATCCCCCGAGATTACGAATGAAACGGCGGAAGACGGTGTCAGTGACGCCAGCCATGGGTGCAAGCACCGTCGCCGGGGCGATGGTGACACTGCCGATCGAGAGCGAAGCGGGCACAACCCGTGTGGTGCGGGCGCTCTCGCCCGCGTCAGCAGCCAGTCTCCCACACGAGTTGTCCCAGAACTTCTTCACCGTCTTATTCTACCCGGCGGCGCAAAACGAAGCCCCCGCCGCAGCGAGGGCTTGTTGTCTAGATCTATCCGTGCGAACCCGTGACGAAGGCTCTTAGCTCTTCGCCGGTGTCGCTGCCGCGTCCTTCTTGGCGTATTTGCGGCGGAACCGCTCCACGCGTCCGGCGGTGTCCATCAGCTTCTGCTTACCGGTGAAGAATGGATGACAGTTCGAGCAAATTTCGACCGCGATGTCGCCCTTGTGGGTCGACCGCGTCATAAACGTGTTGCCGCACGCGCAATGCACGCGTACTTCGTTGTATGCAGGATGAATAGCCGCTTTCATAGGTCCCTACCTCGGTTCAGATCATTAGATTCTACCGGATGCATGCGGGATTCAGCAATCCCTACGAGCTTTCAGCCATCATCTCTCATCTATCAGCAAAGGACGGGATCTCTACTTTGAAGCTGAAAGCTGACGGCAGAGCTGACAGCTTTCAGAACCTGAACAAATAGCTGACCTTCACAAAGAACTGGCGGCTGTCGTTGAGGTATCCCTTCGCCGTGTTCGTGACGAAGCCGGGCACGGGTGGCATCTCGGGGGCTAGGGCCAGATTCTGCAGGTCGCTGTTATAGCCCACGTAGATTGCCGTGCCAGGATGCACGAGGTAGGTGACCAGGAAGTCAGCGTTGAATTGCCTGGAGGTCGGCAGGTAGGTGTAGGGAGAACCGATCCCCGGCGTCCCCGCCAGCAGCGCGTTGTATTGCAGAATGACGCGCATTGAGAGTTGCGGCGTGAACTGCCAGTTCCACTTGCTGCGCAGAATGTGGTCGTTGAAAATGCCGCGGCCGGCGCCAGGAGTTTGCGATTGCACGGACAGATAAGTAGCGTTGGTTGCCCGCAGTCGGTCGAACAGATAGGTGTTCTCGATCTTGAGCGGTTTGATCGGGCGCAGGGTCAGCGAGGCGGAAGCGGTGTCCTGGCGTGCGACGTAGGGCTGGTTGAATGGGGCGGGTGCCGCTCCTTGCGCAGGCGGCAGGGCGACGAAATTCACTCCGTCTCCCCAGGCATAGGTCGCAAGGATTGTAGCTTTCTTGAAATAACTGGTCTGAAACGAGGCGCCGCTGGTGCGCTCGTGGTAGTCGATATTCCCGGGGTTGGGGGTCGGACAATAGGTAGAGAAGCCTAAGAAACAAAAATCTTGCGGACGCAGACGCTCTCGAGTCTCTTCGTAAGGCCTGAGATAAATGATCGTCTGTCCTCGCCCCTGAATGGCAAAGTACGGGGAGTAGTCGGTGTCGAGGCGCAGGCCGGTGTGGTCGAAGTCGTATCGCGTGACGAGCGTCGGACCCCAGTCGACGATCCATCCCTTTTTTGGGCGAAAGCGATAGTCCACTTCCTGCGTGGTCTCGCGGATGTCGACGCGATTGATGAATCCGGGGATGGTGACGAAGCCCGGACTGATGTCGTTGTAGACACCGTCGTAGGTAAAATGCAGGCCATCGCGCCGCAGTTCGAGCTTTTCCGCCGGGCCCGAGTAGTAGCTGCCGTTCCCACGATTCCCCGAACTGAACGGATAAAGATTCGCCTCGCAATTCAGATTCAGCTTGGTGGAGCTGGTCACCGCCTGCCCGTCGAGCGTCCAATTGGGATTGAATTTCAGGTGCGTGTCGGCGCCGCCGATGCGGTTGAACTCGCCGGTCGTCGGGCACTCCCAACCGGCATAGAGCACTCCCACGCTGGACTGCCGGAAGATGTCGCGGCTCGCGCGCGCGACCGTGAAGTACGAGCGAATGCCGGAGAACTGGGAGAAATCAGGCACGGCCAGGCCAGGGCTGCGATCGTCAGTCGCTAACAGACCGACCGAATAGGGTCCGTCCTTTCCGGTGAGGCGGATTCCCGCCGACGGATCACCGATGCTGCGCGTGAACAACAAGTCCAGGGGAGTCCGGAAGAAGTCCTCGTTCTCGAGAAAAAACGGGCGCTTTTCAGGGAAGTACACGGCGTAACGTTGGTTCACCGTAATCTGCGGATCTTCCGACTCCACCTGGCTGAAGTCGGGGTTCGCGGTCAGATCGAGCGTGAAGTGGTCCCGAAAAACGAATTTCGCGTCCATGCCGGGCTGGCCTTGCGCCGTGGCTTTTTGAAAAAAAGGATTGCCGGGATCGCGCGTATCCAGCGCCCGAAAGCCGCGCATGAGACCGTAGGGCAGCAGTTCGATGTCGTGCCCCGGCGAGATTCCTTCCAGGCCGTACAGCGTCGCGGCCTGGCCCATGCGGCCTTCTACCTGGTAGGAAACGCGGGGCCAGAAGGAGTCTTCGGTCTTGCGCGTGATGCCGCGATACAGAATGACGCCCCAGACCTGCTGCCTGGTCGCCGGGAAACGCAGGCTCTTGAAGGGAATCGCCATCCACACCACGAAGCCGCGGTCGGTCACTTTGCCTCGCGAGTCCCAGACGGTGTCAAACGACGTATCGAAATGGCCGCTGGTCTGCTCCTCGCGCGAGGCCTCGGTCCAGATCGCGTCCCACTGCACGCCGAGGGGCGTGGTTTGAAAAGCGTACGCGCGGCGGCGATCGTGATAAGTATCAAGCATGATCTCGACCTGGTCGTCGTCGTAAATATCTTCCCGCCGCGACATGCGGGCGCGTACTTGCTGCGGGTCGTCAAAACAGACAAAGACCACATAGAGATTCTTCTGGTCATAGCCCAGGTAGGCTTCGGTGGGCTCGGAAACGCTCTCGCCATCGTGCGGATTGCGCTGCGTGAATCCGCTTACCTTGGCCATTTGCAGGGCGGCTTCCCCGTGCGGCTGCATGCCGGGGAAATCTTCGAGCGTGGGGGCGCTCCGCAGGCGCGGAATCGTAATCGCCGGAGCGCCGACTTGCGGGGCCCGTCCCGCTTCCTGAGGGTCCTGCTCCTGCGCGCCCCGCGCCGGGACTTCGGATTGGCCCGCAGGAGCGCTCCATGCGAACGGCGTCGCGGCCAGCAACGCCGCTAGAACATTCAACTGCAATTTTCGTGGAATCCTTAGGCCGTCGACCGACTGCACCACACCCTCGTTCGCTCCTCAACTCCGTGCAGAAGAGGAACCCAGCAAGATACACCACTGAAGCGCCTGAACAAAACACCAAAACAATCTTCGTTGGTTACCTACACAGCACTCGATCGGAGGTTCCAAGAGCGGTCGACCGGTGCCGGGTGCGTCTAGGGCTCAGCGCTGAAGCAGGTATTCCACGAAGATCGATCGCCCGTCGGAGAGGCTGCCGAGGCAAATGCGGATTTGCGGAAAAACTACGACTTGATGCCGCCAGGTAAATGAGAAAGCTTACTGACGCAATGCCCTAACTCGCTGGTCGGGCAGTCTTCGGAACGACCTTCTTAAACTCCTCCGACCTTCCGCGCGGAATACTCAAAGTCTTCCACTCACTCGACCGGAGATGCTTGGCCAGAAAGACGATCTGCCCGATGTGTTGCGCGTAGTGAGCGATTTGCCGGTTGACGGCCTGCAGCACCGTGTGCGGCTCGCCGCGAATGGGCACGATGCGCATCACGTGCTCGGGCTTGAGCGGGTCAATCGCAGCAAAGACGCGAGCCCATCCTTCTTCCCACCATTTCATGACGTCGGCGCGAGTGGTCGTGGGAGTCAGTTCGAATTCCTGATCGCGAAAGCGGTCAGGCTTCTCACCGTCGCTGGTCAGGAAGTCGGTGAAGCGAGAGCGCATGTTGCCGGCCAGGTGCTTGACCAGGATCGCAACCGAGTTCGACTCCCGGTCGAGCGTGACGAAGAAATCTTCATCTTTGAGTTGCGCCATCGCGCCCTCGCCCATGTGCTTGTGTCCCCGCATTTGGCGGCGGGCTTCCTCCAGATAGTGAGTACTCACTTCGAATGCCATCGGCCATCTCCGACGAATCTAGTTTGAATCGCAAACTCCACCAGTTGCTCTGCCCCACCCTCCGCCACCCGGCGTCTCAATCCTTACGCGTTCGCCTTTGCGCAAGCGAGCGCTGAACTTGCCCGGCATCTGTTCCACCGAACCGTCGCGGCGGGTGATGAAAGCCCTTCCCGGCGCGCCTTCCACTCCTTGGGCCAATGCCCACGGCCCGCGCGAACGCCGGTCTGCCAGAAGGGTTACATCGCAGTCGGTGAGGACTTCAATCTCGCGAACAATCCCGTCCCCGCCTCGAAACCGGCCATCTCCGCCGCTATCTGAGCGTAACGAGTATTGCCGCACACGCAGTGGATACGCATATTCCAGCGCCTCCGCCGGAGTGTTCAGCGAATTCGTCATATGCGTGTGCACGCCCGAGACGCCCGGCTTGCCGGGCCGCGCTCCCATGCCGCCGGCGACCGTCTCGTAGTAAGCGAAGGGCTCGCCGGTGCGCGGATCGGTGCCACCAATAGTCAAATTGTTCATGGTGCCGGAAGCCGCCGCGGGAATGCGACCCGGAATCGCCCGAGCCAGGGCCCGCAGCAATACATCAACGATGCGCTGCGAGGTTTCAACGTTTCCCCCCGCTACCGCCGCCGGCGGCCGCGCATTGACGATGGTTCCTTCCGGCGCAGTCACCTCAAACGGCCGCATCAACCCGGCGGCCGCAGGAACGTCCTCCGCCAGCAGACAACGAAAGACGTAGAAGCAGGCAGAGTAGGTGATCGCCGCCACCGCGTTTACGCTGCCTTCTACCTGCGGATCACTCCCCGTAAAATCTACCGTGATCATGTGGCGCGGGCGCCCCCGCCCGCGAGGAGCGCCGGTATCATGGCGGACCTTCACCGTCACCGTAATCTTTACGGGCCGGTCGCTGATCCCATCCCCATCCAGAAAATCCTCAGCCTGATATTCACCCGCCGGCACATCTCCTAGGAAAGCCCTCATCAATTCTTCGGCATAATCCTGCAGTTCTCCGGCCGCGCGCCGGGCGCGCTCGACGCCGTAGCGTGCGCAGACTTCCCGCAGCCGCTCGGCACCGGTGTGGCAGGCCGCGATTTGTGCGCCCAGGTCGCCCTCGCGCTCCGCCGGTGTGCGCACGTTGTTGAGCAGCATGGCGAGTACATCGCGATTCATCCGGCCGCCCGACATCAGTTTCACGGGTGGAATCCGGACGCCCTCCTGGTAGATTTCGCGGCAGAGCCCCATCGAGCCCGGATAGGCCCCACCCACATCCGCGTGATGAGCCCGCGAAGCGACATAAAAATCCGGACTCGTGTGGGGCGGGCACTGCTGCCGGCCACTCCTCTTCGGGTACCTCGCCACATACACCGGCGCCACCAGCGTGATGTCCGGCAGATGCGTACCGCCGCGAAAAGGATCGTTGAGCATGACCACGTCGCCCGGGTCCATCGGGCCCGCATTCATCGCGGCCCGCACCGACATGGGCATGGAGCCCAGGTGCACCGGCATGTGGTCGCCCATCGCAATCACGTGGCCGGAGCCGTCGAACACGGCGCAGGAATAGTCGCGGCGCTCCTTGATATTAGGGGAGAAAGCCGTGCGCCGCAGCGCCGCTCCCATTTCTTCAGCGATGGAGTGGTACAGGTTCTTGAAGATTTCCAGTTCGACCGGATCACGCGGCATCAGGCGCAGTGTACTACCGGTCGCTGGTCGTTTGGCGTTGGTCGCCAGCGAATCTCAGTCTTGCCGGTGTCGAGGCCAGAGGTTTGGCGAACGGCCAACGACCAGCCAGCGGCCGCCCAAGAAATCCGCGAAAAACTGCAAAAATTCTATTGACACTTTGTTAATACTGCCTCAATATCTTGGGTCAGAGAGTGTTCCCCTACTATTTGTAGGGTTGTCGTTCCAAGTACGCGGGCCCACGTCTACCTTTGCGAAAGGGAAAATCGTTCACGGAGGAACCTTCATGGCAACGAAGAAGAAAGCAAAAAAGAAGAAACACTAACCGTCGGCGGGACGATACCTCGCACACACCACGAATTTCACTGGCCTCTTAAGAGAAGCACCTCTTAAGGGGCTTTTCCTTTGGGAACCTGCGGCGGCGAAAATCTCTTTGCACTCACCGCAGCTGTGTCACAATGAAGGAAAGAGACGGCTGTTGCCGGAATCCGATGGCTGCCAGGATCAAGAAAAATAAGAGCGCGGGCAAACACGTAGCGGACGAAGTTCTGATTCCGGATAAACTTTACTTCCGCATCGGAGAAGTGGCCAACCTGTGCCGCCTGCCCGCCTATGTGCTGCGCTTCTGGGAATCTGAGTTTCCGCAACTGAGGCCGGTCAAGAGCAGCACCGGACAGCGCATGTACCGCAAGCGCGATGTAGAGAGCGTGCTGCGCATCAAGCAACTACTCTACGAACAGGGATTCACAATCTCGGGCGCGCGCCAGCAGTTGCGCGCGGAAAACAAGTCCGACAAGACGCAGAGTGCAATCCCGTTCCCGTCTCACTCTCCCTCTGAGATTCAGCATATCCGCCAGGGACTGCGGGAAATTCTGACCATGCTCTCGGCACGCCGCACAGGATAAGTGTTCCACTCCCGGAACGAATTGTCCTTAGGCAGGCCTGCATCGGACAGGGTCAGCACCCATCAAGACCATCGGATCTGCTCGAATATCCGGCGCAGACGCTCTCCGCGCCGGCGCTCTGTGTCGCTCACGCGACGAATGCAGTGTTCTTCACGTTTCCCTGGGGTAACCCCAGAGAGGCTCCAACCGAACCCGAGAGTTCGATCACAACCAAGCTTGGAGCACTCCGCCGAAGGTCCAGATCATAGCCTGATCCTCGTTGATTTCGGAAGACCTTGGCCATTTGCTCAGCTCGCCCAATTACCTGCGTTACTTGCGGCCCGCTGCCCCGGCTGTAGGCTCGAAGCTGGGCGCAGCACCCTTGGCCTAGGTGTGCGCATTCAGGAGCGAGTGATGGGAGTGTTTACCGAAGTGCTTGACAACCTCATTCGGGGTCGGTTCGGAAAGGACGAGAGCGGACGCCTCGTCTTCCTTCCATTTGGTCCACGCCGCCCTGGTTACTACGTTGATGCCGCGGACGAATACAAGATCACGTCCCTGGTCAAACTATACGCCGTCGCCGGCGCGCTGATTAATCTTGTGGGATCAGTGGCCGCCTTTGCTCTCTCCCAGGCATTGCTTTTCGATCATCGTTCGGGTCCGTTGCTGAAGAAACTTGAAACCAGTATTGTGGTTTACTCGATTTGTGCGGTTCTCCTATATTTAGCGCCCGCACTAATTCTCTGGAACGTCTACCGGGAAGTGATGGCAGGGCTTTGTTCCTCGCTCGCCACGGTTGGACCAGAGTCGATCCGCCCGATTAAATGCTCGAGCCGGCTCCGAACCTTACTTGTCATCATCGCTGTCGGCTTTATGGTCATCGCCAGCGGAGTCTTGGTGGCAGTCTCTTACCGCCCTTGAGATGGCAAAGATCGCAGCGGCAGCGGTCAAGTGTGTTCGATCACAATTGTTGCACGCGTATCGCCCCTAAACAGACTCGAAAAAATCATTAGGGCCAAGAAGAGCTTTCCTCAGAGGCTGAAGCCAGAGTGATTTGGTGTGACTTACGGCACGAGTAGAACGCGTGCCCTTCCCAGTCATGCTTACTGCGGGACTCTTTCCGCGAGCTATATAGGCTGTGCCGTTTCAAATCAGCCTCCCTCCGGCATTTTCAGCCATGTGCTAAGAAATCACTCTGGGCTCAAGCCTCGATCCAGTTGCTGCGCTCCAGGATCGTTGGAGGCTCGTACGTCTTTCCCCGCGCCAGCCGTTTCTCCACGCCTCGCGTCCTCCATAGCCGTACCGGACCCGGCACGATTGGGAGCATGCGCGCCATGAGTCCAGACTCCTGTGTGAATTCCCGCCGCAGATCGTGGATTTGCCCGCTCACATTGCGATTCACTCTTCTGAACTGGTGTTCCATGGCCCACAGCGCCGAGCTGTATGTGCCGCTCAGCCGTCCCATCTCGCGCGCAAACCGCTCCCGCACGCGCGCATCCGGCCAGTCTTTGTGGCGCTTTCAGGCCGCCATTAAGGTTCGTGAGATACGGTACAGGCTTGGCCCGTTGAGTTGGAAGTCGCGCCAAAATGCCCAATCTAGGAAGCGTTTGGAATCGTCCCGCGAAATTGCCGCATGCTTGAAATTGAATTTGAACTGCCCATGGACGTCAGCATAGTCCACACTGCGCAGTAGGCGTTCCCTCTTCTGCCATCTGCTGATACAGCGGAGTTCCCGGTACCGGCGTATAAAGCATGAACTGGTGGAAGTCGGTGTCGTGCGAAACCGCTCGCTCGTTTTCCGCCATAATGTTGTCGGGTGTGTGATGATGCAGTTCCAACTCTGCTTCCATCCTGTTCATGACTTCAAACAGTTCGTCACCACTCTCGAAGAAGTTAACGAACTTCCCCTTGCCGCCGAAAAACGCGGAGGTCGTGCAGAAGTTGCAGCCCATGGGGCAGTCGACGGAAGCAATCGTTGGCGCGCCTGAATTCCCTTGGGATGCGTCTGGAATACACCGGAATGACCGCTAGGATTGCTGGCAGGAGCGCCGCTGGTAAGAATTTCCACTTGTTGCCATCACCATTCTCCCCACATGCCGTTACTGCCATCGTAACTGCGGGCGAACAGTACTGCGGGCGAACAGTCTGCAACCGCTCGCGGAAAGAAAACACAAAAAGATTACAAAGCGCGGGCGGTGCCCAAAGTAATGCTACGAATCTCTCTCGTACACATGGCAGTTGAACCCCGCTTGCCATCTGGCCTAGAATCTTGGCTCCATGGCAACCGAGCCATTGCAGATCGATGTTCTGGATCGGGGCGTGTTGAGCCTCCGTGGCCCGTTGACCATGGAGAACGTGCCGCCGTTTCTAAACGCGGTGCGGCGCGAGGGCGCTCCCACAATGATCCTCGACTTTACGGGTGTTCCCTACCTCGATTCATCAGGTCTGGGATCGCTGGTCAGCGCTTACACGTCGTGTGCGAAGTCAGGGCGACGCGTGGCCCTCACTGGCGTGAACAAGCGCGTGCTGAAGGTCTTCGAAATCACCAAGGTCGAGCGCATCTTCCTGATGTTCCCCACGCTCTCTGACGCCCTCGAGGCGTTCACCAACGCCGGCACGGCGTAGGACGGCGCAAGGATTTCCTGGTTCGACCAGCCGCTCGAAAGAGCGACCCCCGTCACACAGAGTCTTAAGGAGTGCCGAGGATCTATGCCGCGCGCCCAGGATTCGGCTTCTTCAGATTTCCGCCAGTGACCGCGTCCAGGCGAATTCGGTTTGCGCGGGCAGTTTCTTCGGCCAGCTCGCTGGTGAACTTGCCTCCATCTCCTGCCATCACCGAACCGGCGGCCAGGGCGAAACGCAACGCGTCCGCTTGATCCTCGAAATACAAAACGACTTGTCCCGACATATGCACTTCTCCCCGACAGGGCCTGAATGGTAGCCAGCAAAGATCTGTCTTCGACGAGGGCGCAGCTCTGACCAGCGTACTAGCTGCGCTACTTTCCTCGATTCTCCGGGAATAGCGCGGCTGCTCAAAGTGCTTTTCTTGGTTCGGGCCACGCCGGAAATGCAGAATCGTGCTCTGCTCGGTTATCATGCCTCGGGGTTTCTCCCCGCTATGCCTGTCCTTATCTGCATGCTCCGTGGTGTCAACCTCGGCCCCCACAACCGAATGAAGATGGACGCCCTTCGCGCCCTCTGCGGATCCCTGAAACTGGAGGACCCTCGCACCTACGTCCAGAGTGGCAACGTGATCTTCCGAACCAAAGAGAAGAGCATCGCTTCGCTGACGAAGAAGATCCAGGATGCGATCGCGCGGGAATTCAAGTTTCGTCCGGAAGTTGTCCTCCGCACCACGGATGAACTACGAAGGGCCATCGCCGCAAGTCCCTTCGCCGGTCGCGAAGATCTCGAACCAGGTAAGATTCTAGTTACCTTCCTTACCGCTGAACCCGGGCCGGACGCCGGCGCCACCCTCGCCAAATTCAAAGAGTACCCGGAAGAAATTCATCTCACGGGCCGTGAAATGTACATCTACTTTCCCAACGGCGCCGGCAAGAGCAAGCTGCCCTGGTCGTCCGTCGAAAGACTGCTGAAGACCACCGGCACGGCCCGAAATTGGAACAGCGTGACCAAGATGCTCGAAATCGCCGAAGAATTGGAAGCCACTGGTTGACAGAACCGCCTTCGGTGGGACCCTCAGGTACGCCTCCCCCTTCCCCTCGTGGTAATATCTCCGAAGCGCAAAGGGCGCATCCGGTCCGCGGAAAGGACAGAAGTCCACCTGATCGCAACAATTCGTTTTCACGAACTTACTTTCTGCCCGTAAATGCGGACCTCGGGCCTACGAAAGGAAGTTCGTCACGCCGGTAAGACCTCTCCCATCAAATCCCAACCTCAATCATCTTAAGTATCAAGCCAAAGACCTGCGCAAGACGCATGCCGCGCGCAATGCGGAAGTGGCCCAGCGCCTCAGGGAATTCCATCCGCGTTTCACCCGAGCCACCGATGCCGAGATCTTCGACGCCCATCTGAGCCTCAGTGACGCGCAGCTCGCCATCGCGCGCGAGTCCGGATTTCCCAGCTGGGCGCGGCTGAAGCGGCACATCGAAAAGCCAACGCTCTCCGATCATCTGAATTTGCCCCACCATGAGCGAATTGAAGACGCGACATTTCGGCGCGCCGTGGACCTGCTCGATGCGGGCGACGTGGCAGGCTTGCGCGCCCACCTGAACCAGCATCCGAATCTGGTGCGGCAACGCATCGTCTTCGAGGGTGGAAACTACTTTCTGAATCCAACCTTGCTGGAATTCGCGGCTGAGAATCCGGTTCGCCGCGGCAATCTGCCGGATACCATTCTCGATGTCGTCAAAGTGATTCTCAGCGCTGGCGTGGAACCCTCCGCCCTGAACGAAACGTTGATGCTGGTCTCTACTGGCTGCGTGCCCCGTGACTGTCGCGTGCAAGTTCCATTCATCGATCTCCTCTGCGAGCACGGAGCCGATCCCGACAGCGCCATACACGCGGCGTCCCTGCACCACGAACTCGAGTCGGTGAATGCTTTGATCAAGTGCGGGGCTAGGATCGATTTGCCAGTGGTGGCAGCTCTGGGACGTATCGAGGATGCCCGCCGATTGCTTCCAGTTGCCTCCTCCGAGGACCGCCACCTGGCGCTCAGCCTGGCATCAGACTTCGGTCAAATCGAGATCGTTCGATTGCTGCTGGACTCGGGTGAAGATCCCAACCGCTACAACCCGGTCGGCGGACATTCGCACACGACTCCATTGCACCAGGCGGCCGGCGCTGGCCATGAAGAAGTAGTCCGGCTCCTCGTGACACGTGGTGCAAGATTGGATATGAAGGACGTGCTCTGGCATGCCACCCCTGAGGAGTGGGCAAGACAGGCAGGCAAGACTGCCATTGAAGCCTATCTTCACGCGCAAGCAACAAGGAGCGGGAACCAGGACTAAGAGCACTTCAACCAAGACCAGTGCTCGTGGGCTCACGAGGATAGTCCGCACAGCGAATTTGACGGGCCGAGTGGTTCGGGAGAAGTGATTGGTCGGGGCGATAGGATTTGAAAGTAAACCCAAACGTAGTTTCAACGACATGCAGGTCAGCGGATGACACCTAAGACCATGAAAAGCAGTGTAAGCCAGACAAACACAGCGCAGATAGAGCGCAGCCATACCCCGGTTCTTTGGGCGATCAAACCTTATGCACCCCAAAACGGCGACTCTCACCCGCGCACCGGGCAAAACTCCTTGCCCCCAGTCAGCACGCTCGATTTGGGGCTGGGCACATGGTTCCTAACTGGCGTCCCGAGCCCCCAAAACCATTTTGCTGGCCCTGCCATCGCGGCCCCCGCCTGGGCCAACGATTGTGGTAATGATCGAGATCTCGAGGTCGGCGTCGGGTCGCCTCGGAGATTGTGGGGCCCTGATGGAGGCTTTACGGTTTGGACTCTTGCAGCACGAGCGCAGGTTCTATGTGCGTCACGGCCACTGGCCGGAGGAAACCAGAGGCGCAACACGCTGTACAATCGAGTCGTTCAATTGGGCGCCACTTCCCTGGCGAATGGGAGGGTGGAACTTCATGGTCTGGGCGCCCAACTCGGCACACGTGGATCTCCTACTCTCAGGCGCGGGAAGGGGCGTTGTGCCGATGAAGCGCGATGAATTGGGCTATCACGTCGCGACGCTCGATAGCATCCCTCCGGACACGCAGTACGTCTACGGGCTTGCCACCGCTTGCGAACCGCCTGACCCTGCCTCGCGATTTCAGCCGCACGGAGTTCATGGACCATCGCAAGTTGTGGACTTCCGCCGGTTCGAGTGGACGGATGCTTTGTGGAAAGGGCGGCCGCTTGAAAAAAGTGTTTTTTATGAGCTGCACGTAAAACCTTATACGCGCGAAGGCCGGTATTTGTGGCAGGGTTCGCGGAACTATGTGGAGCTGCCACCAGAAAGTCTTCCGGCACATATTTTGCGGGTACGCCGGTGGATTGGGACAGAGGGCGATTTTGACTATTACCTGTACCTAAGAGTCTAGGAATCGCCTCCCGATGTAGATGTAGATGTAAATGGAAGGAAGAGAACCATGATGCAAACCTTGCGCGACTTTGACGTATATTTGCTGGCTGAAGGAACCTTTGACCGTGCCTACGAGAAACTCGGCGCCCACCTCACGCAGCGTGATGGACGTCAGGGAGTGAAGTTTGCTGTGTGGGCACCGAATGCCAGTCAGGTCTCAGTAGTGGGCGATTTCAACCAGTGGAATCCCGCAGCCAACGTGATGCGGTCCAGCTCTGCCGGAGTGTGGGAGAGCTTTATACCGACTCTCGATCAAGGCGCGATATACAAATATCACGTGATCTCCAACTACCGGGGGTATACGGTCGACAAAACTGATCCGTATGGTTTCGCCGCGGAAGTTCGTCCCCAAATGGCTTCCCGCGTATGGAATCTAGAAAGCTATTCCTGGAATGACGGTTCGTGGATGACGAACCGGGCCAAGAGCAACGCGCTCGACGCTCCCATCTCGATTTACGAAGTGCACTTAGGCTCCTGGCGGCGTGTGCCCGAGGAAGAAAATCGCTGGCTGACTTATCGGGAGATGGCGCCGTTGCTGGCGGACTACATCCGGGAAAGTGGTTTTACCCACGTCGAATTGCTGCCAGTTATGGAGCATCCTTTTGATGGTTCCTGGGGATACCAGACCACCGGCTACTTTGCCCCTACTAGCAGATTCGGTACGCCGGACGATTTCAGGTATCTGGTGGACCATCTTCATCAACATGGAATCGGCGTCATTCTTGATTGGGTCCCGGCCCACTTCCCGAAAGATGAGACCGGTCTTGGATATTTCGATGGATCTCATCTCTACGAACACGCCGACCCGAGGCAAGGGGAACACCCGGACTGGAACACTTTTGTGTTCAACTACGGTCGGAACGAAGTCCAGAGTTTTCTCATCAGCAACGCCATGTTCTGGCTCGACAAATATCACCTCGACGGTCTGCGGGTCGACGCCGTCGCCTCAATGCTCTATCTCAATTATGGACGGCGCGAAGGAGAGTGGATACCGAACCGCTACGGCGGAAACGAAAACATAGAAGCGATTCACTTCCTGAGAAAGCTGAATGAGCATATCTATGCCGCGTTTCCTGATGTCATGATGATTGCGGAAGAGTCGACCGCGTGGCCACAAGTCTCGCGGCCCACTTACGTTGGAGGACTGGGATTTGGCCTTAAGTGGAATATGGGCTGGATGCATGACGTGCTGGACTACCTGACGCAAGATCCCGTATTCCGAAGCTATCAGCATAACAAGATCACGTTTAGCCTGGTTTATGCCTTCACAGAGAACTTCGTCCTGCCTTTCTCGCACGATGAGGTGGTCTACGGGAAGGGTTCCATGTTGCGCAAGATGCCCGATGATGAGTGGCAGAAGTTCGCAAATCTGCGGCTCCTGTACGGGTTTATGTTCGGCCATCCCGGCAAGAAGCTCCTGTTCATGGGCAATGAGTTCGGCCAGTGGTCGGAGTGGAATCACGATGCGAGCCTGGAGTGGCACTTGCTGGCAATGCCACTTCACGCCAGGCTGAGGCATTGGCTGGGTGATCTTAATGCTTTGTACCGCAGCGATCGCTCGCTGCAACGGGACTCCGATGCCGCCGGCTTTGAATGGGTCGATTGTAATGATGCACAGAGAAGCGTCATTAGCTTTCTTCGCCTGGGACGGAACCCTAAAAACAAACTGCTGTTTGTCTGCAATTTCACGCCGGTCGTTCGTCAAAACTATCGCGTAGGGGTGCCTTTGAACGGTCCTTGGAAAGAGGTCCTCAACAGCGACGCAGCCATGTACGGGGGCAGCGGCCAGGGAAACTTTGGCGGCTTGTCGGCGATGCCATTCCCGATTCATGGACGCCCTTTCTCCCTGAATATGACTCTCCCTCCTCTTGGAATTGTGGTTTTTCGCCCGGAATCTTCGAGCAGTGTTTAACGTGACGAAAAAAGTACCATGGCAAAGCGTCCGGGCAGTACGGGAGATTCTCTCTGGTACAAGGGTGCCGTCATCTACGAATTGCATGTCCGCGCATTCAAGGGCAGCAACGGCGATGGTATTGGCGATTTTCCCGGCTTGATCCAGAAACTGGATTATCTTCCGGATCTAGGGGTCACCTGTCTGTGGTTGCTTCCCTTCTTCCCATCATCCCTGAAAGACGATGGCTATGACATTTCCGACTACATGAACGCTCACTCGATGTGCGGGACAATGGACGATTTCCGGGCCTTTCTAACGGCGGCTCACGAGCGTGATTTGCAGGTGATGATCGAGCTGGTCGTGAATCACACCTCCGATCAGCATCCCTGGTTTCAAGCGGCGCGGCAAGCTCCCGACGCGCAATCGTTTGTTTGTATTTCCTATTCTTCAAGGCGGGCACAGTGCTGATTTGGGCCATTCTGAAACCGCGTCGAAGCTCTCGCTATCCGCGTGAACTGGCAGAGGGTTAGTTGGTCGGGGCGATAGGATTTGAATCCACGCCTAAACGTAGTTTCAACAACATGCAAAGCAACGGACGGCGCTTTACACGATCTTAGTACATGGTAGGCAGTGACAACGGCAGGTGAACGGCAGGTGATGTGCCGTGGTGACATAGCCTTGAATCCGTGGCATGATGGGACTCAAATGACTGACGCACTGCCCCCGGAAGATGAGTCTGACCTAGAAGAACCTGAAGATGACGACCGCCTGCAAGTTGCCACAGCAGAAGCCGTGTACGAAATCAGCAAAGCCCTTGCCGATCTTCTTAGAGACCAGAAAATCAAAGACGCCGTTGCGAAATGGTTGGAGGCCCACACAGCTAAGGACATCCGAGCAAGCAGTCCAATACCCTATTACGTTTCTCTCGTCTTCGGACTCTTGATCTTTGCGGGCATCGCATTTCTCGCTTGCCGCAAGATTCTTGACTCGCAGTCCACGGTAGTTTTGATTGGAGCTTTAATCGCTGCGTGGTACGGAGGCCAGCGACAACAGCCCCAGAAATAAACGGACAGTGCGTTACTTCTTTTCGATAAATTCTTTGAAGTGCTTGGCGACAGCCTCAGCCATCGACTGTTGGTTCTTGCTTCCACCCCTCTGTTTGTTCACGGAGTAGGCCCACAGCATCTTCGTGGAACTCGCCTCAATCAGTTGAACGGAGACGTTGCCTTTATCCTCGATCCCGGCGCAGTAAGCGAACAAGCAGCGGGCGATCTTCCCACCCGTTGATTCCGATTTCACTTCGACAGGAGCGGATTTCAAGATATAAGTAGCCTTGGTTTGGTCCGTGACCACATCAACTGGGACGTTCTTTTTGGACATGGCAGCAGCAAGGTAGGTTTCAAAACCCTGCTGTGGCTCGATGTAAACAGTGGGACGGGCCAGTTGTGCGAATGACGCCGACGCAACGAACAGCACGAACAGCAGTACCGCTTTCTTCATAGTTGCACGCCTCCAAGCAGGTTTTACCCCGTGGCAGTTACCCGCACAAGTTACCAACGTAACTGCGACAGAGCGGGTGATTCTGGACGCCACTTATTTGGTGAAGAGTTTACGTGCCACAGCAGCGACAGTAGCAGCGTCATCCTTGGGGGTGTTTGGGTACGCGTCGATGAACCTGCCCGCGATCTCTTCCAGCAGCACGTACTTGCTTACGCTCGCCTTTACCGTTTTACGAGCAGCTACACTGGTTTGACCACAGCGGAAATCGTCTGAAACTCTGGCCTTGGCTGGGTAGTCCCTGAGACGGCACAGGGCACACGCGGTACACGCTACGATCCAAGGCACTGACAAACCAGATTCGCTATTGCGACCAAGCCCCGTTGACCACCACGGGAAGGGCACCTGCTCTGCTGCTGGCCTGATTGTCAAGTCTTGCGGGATCGTCGGCCTTGGCCGATGCAACGAGTGTTGCACGTGACGAACCATTACAAAGACAAACTAAATCAACACTGTAATTATGTGTTATCAATCACTTGGAATTACTGTAGACGTTAACCGAGACAAGATGAACAGACATTTTCTGTCGAAAGAAAAAGGTGATGGCCTACTGTTAAACGGAGTCGGCGTTCGCAGGTATGAAAAACATTAGCCGAGGAAAGGAGAAGCCATGCGAATAGCAATCTACTGCCGCGTGTCCACGGACAAGCAGGACAATGGCAATCAAATCGACGATCTAAAGCGATTCATCGGAACGCAGCAAGGATGGGAACTTGTGTTGGAGTTCGTAGACGTGGTGACAGGTTCAGGTAAGAAAGATCGTGCGCAGTTCGATGCCATGATGCTTGCGGCATCCCAGCGCAAGTTCGATCTGCTTCTCTTCTGGAAACTCGACAGACTGACACGTGAGGGAACGCGCAAGACGTTTCAGTATCTCGACAGGCTGGAAAAGTGGGGAGTGAAATGGCGTTCCTACATGGAGCCGATTTTCGATTCTTGTGGGCAGTTCAAGGACATTGTTATTTCCATCATGAGCACGCTGGCCGAGCAGGAACGGATTGCAATCTCCGACCGAACCAAAGCAGGACTAGCGCGCGCACGGGCCGATATGCGGGCAGCAAGCGGTAAAGTCGCAACGCTGGCCCTCAACGGCAGGTGAGAACGGCAGGTGAGGCTCGTAACTGATTGAAAGAATGGTCGGGGCGATAGGATTTGAACCTACGACCCCCTGCGCCCAAGGCAGGTGCGCTACCAGGCTGCGCTACGCCCCGACATGACTAGCAGAATTGATTCTAAAGCACTTTCCAACTTTATGACCACTCCGAACCATGATTTCTGGCCTCGACCGTGTCAAAACCGTGCCAATATTGTGCTCACTGCACGGTGACGGTGCCAGAATGCGCACCTGCTTTTTCAGCAGGCATCTCATGGGCACGGCGGTTGAGCTTCTCCAGAGACCTCGCGCTTCATCTGCAACTTCGTCTGCGAATACTTCTTGAAGACTTGCGCGTCTCCCTGGCGAAGCATTTTTGTTGCCCACTCGTGCTGATCGCTTGCAGTTCTTCAAAGGTTTGAGCACGCCCTTCTACGGATACAACCGGCCTGGCGCAAGAGTATCAGAAGGAGTACGCGAGTCATTCTAGCTGCAGGGAATGATAGCGGGTTTCGCCGCCGCATACTTCTGCATCAAGGCGTTTTTCGAGACAGATCAAACCGAGGACCTGAAGAAATTCGACGTACCGACGCTCATCACACAAGGCGACGACGACCAGATCGTGTCGTTCGTAGATGCCGGACTGCTCCAATCCAAAGCTCATAAAGCACGGCGACCGTCGGGCATAACGAGGCGGTCGAACGTTAGAATTATACTCTGCCGTTCGCGCCTGCGGCGCCCTGAGAAGCCAAATGGTGAACAGGTCGCAGGCCACGTCATGGAGCCTGGTGCGAACCAGAGCCCCGAGTTCCGTGCCATCAGTGCGATGACAATCGCTTTTGCCCGCCGCTCGTGAACGACGGCAGGACGTGCAGCGAGCCACTTGTCAATGGAGCACAGTCCCACTTACTTTTTGTATGCTTGGGCGATCTGGCCGACCAGCTTGGCCCAGCCCATGTCCATGGCCCCGTAGACCTCGCCGGCCTCTGGTCGCGCATTGTCTTTGAGAATTTCCACAACCAACGTCGTGTAGTCCGAGACGATGACGCCCGCCTGTAGCATGCGCAGGAGGCCCGCTTGCCGCTTGGTCTCGCTAAACGTTCCGGAGGCGTCAACCGCCACATAGGCATCCAGCCCCTTTCCCACGGCAGTGATGGCCGGAAAAGCGGCACAGACTTCGAGCGAAATACCGGCAAAGATCAACTTCTTGCGATTCGTGGCCTCGATCGCGCGAGCCACGCGCGCGTCGTCGAAGGCATTGACCGATGATCGGTCGATGATTTCAATGCCTGGCAACGCCTCCACCAGTTCGGGGAATGTCGGCCCCCACATGCTGTCACGCGCCGTCGTGGTAACGACGATTGGGAGTTTCAGTACCTTCGCAGCTCTAGCCAGAGCCACGACGTTGTGTTTGAGCTCGCCGGTGGAAATGTCACGGACGCCCGTCATGAGGCCGACCTGATGATCGACGAGGACGAGCGCTGCGTTTTGAGAAGTCAGTGGTTCGTAGGGACGCACTTGAGTATTCATTGCATTCTCCTTTTGAGTCAACGGCGGTATCGGTCAGCCACTCGGTCGCCCGTTTAATTTCCTTTACGTTTCGTTTTATAATAGGATCCACGCGAGACCGATGTCAATGGACTTTACGCTACGTTCCGTTAAAATTATTTCCAATGAAGAAGAATGTCCCTCCCGCTGCGCGCAAAGGCCGACCACCGAGCGAAATGGCGACATCGCATGTCGCCATCATGGATGCGGTCTATACCATGCTTCAGGAAAAGTCAGTCCGCGACTTGACCATGGAAGAGGTCGCCAAGCGGGCTAAGGTTGGCAAACCCACCCTATATAAGTGGTGGCCGACCAAGGCAACCTTGGTGTTGGCCATGCTCTGCGAGCGGATGGCTCCCAACCTGGAGAAGCCGACGGTCCTGACTGCGGAAGCCTCTCTGCGTCTTCGGGTGCGGCGGTTGATTGACGCCTTCAACGGACCGTTCGGCAAGATCGTGGCCGGGCTGATCGCCGAGGGCCAGAGCGAGTCGGCCGTTCGTCAGGCATTCTTCGATCGATGGGTTGGTCCCCGGCGGGCTGCCACCATCGCCGATTTGCAGCGCGGTAAGAATGCAGGCGAGTTGCGGTCGGATACCGAACCTGACCTGCTGAACGACGCGATCTTTGGCGCTATCTATTACCGCTTCTTATTGGGCTTGGGCCCGTTTACCAGACGGTTCGGCGAAGAGTTGGTCGAGCAAGCCATCCGTGGGCATCGCTCGTAAAATGCCCGGAATTGATTGAAACGAGAGTGCGGAGAAAAGGTTCAATAAAGGTTCGATAAGCATTCCCGAGGGTGTTTTAGGGCATTTACGGTGCCGTCCGTGCCGTGTATTTTCTTACAGTTACGGGAGCAAACTTTCACGGCGGTAACACGGGTTCAAATCCCGTCGGGGACGCCAAATCTTTTCAGGAACTTGCGGGCAATCGCTGAAATTTTCATAGGCACAAAAAGGACAAATTAGAGCAGATTTCATTCGATCACCAACATGGTCGCGCCCTCCTGGAGTTGTTCCTAACTGAGTCCACACAGGCGCGCCGCCCTCGATTCTTTTCCAGAGCAACTCCGCCGTCGGTTGCGAATTCTTCCAGATAAAACCGGGCCACTCATCTTCTGCTTCGCTCTTTCGGCACGATACCCTTTTGGCGGGAGGTCCCAGCCTTTCCCCCTCGCACATCCCTGATCTATTCAGAACTGATGAATTCCTCGGATCCGCGCGCACGAGGCGGCGGAAGAACTCAAACGAGAATACCTTTCTTAGTCAATGCCTGAACTCACTGAGAATCAGATCGCTGATCTGCGGGCGCTGCAAGACCACTGTCGTCGCTTGGTGCCGATCTTGTAATTATTGGGGCTATCGCCTATCAGGTGCATTTTCCGAGAGAGGACCGTCTGTCCTTTTGATCGCCGAAGCTGGGAAATTGATCCAAGGATCGAAACAGCTATCGGATCGGCTCAGGTCCTTCGAAGACGCCAGCACGAAGCGCGAGGTGGCTCCTATCGCTGCATCGGGAAATACGTAGTGGGCTTTCTGCGCCGCCTTCTTCTTCAATCGAAATGATCAGTATTGATCAGCATCGCCTCTGCCTTGGAGGTTAAGCTACTTGCGACCGTCCAAAGGAGGCATTTATCGGTGGTGATCCTTGCCCGCCAATATCATGAAACTTGCAGCAGGCAAGTCGATTTACGGGTCGATCTGTCTGCCGATGAAAATGGAAAAGCCGTCCACGAGCAGCCTTCCCACCGTGGCTACGATGACCGATTAAATTCAAGATTTCACGCCAATAAGTCGTCGTGCCAGAAACTAAGAGAGGTGAATCGACGCAACAAAAGCTGGGCGGCGAGCGGCTTGACAGTCCCGCCTCATAAGACTAGCGTTGTAATTGAGGTGGTTACCACCTTCTCCTCATTTCAGGTTCCCTGAACTAAGTCAGTCCATCTGAAGTTTTATTTCTTAGCAACCCCAACCCTAAGGAGGTTGCCTATGTTTGCACGCAATGTCTCGATTCATCTGAAGCCCAATACCCTTTCCGATTACACGCGAACTTTTGAGAACGAAATCCTTCCTTTGCTTCGTAAACAGAAGGGATTTAAGGACGAAATCACATTCGCTCGTGCTGGCGGCGTTGATGTGACTGCAATCAGTCTGTGGGAAAGCAAAGCCGATGCCGAAGCGTACAACACGAACACCTATCCGCAAGTGTTGAAGACGCTGGCAAGATTTATCGAGGGAACGCCAAAAGTCCAAACTTCTGACGTCGTCAACTCGACCTTCCACAAGAGCGCCGTTCAAGTAGCAGCGTAGAACTTGTGAGCTCCTGGAAAAAACCGGGTGATTTACCTATGGGGTCACCTCACAGCGTCTAATGACGCTCTCATTCCGCTTCTCGGCTTCGGAGCCAGGATTCATCCGGAGCTTGATCTAATGTTCGTGTCGAACCCAGATCGGACTGTTCCAACCATATTGTTAGGCGAGGACTTGAAAATTATTTGGCAAGAGACCACTCAGATTCTTTGGACAGGATTCTCGAAGCTGTCGGTCGCCGACTGGCTGCAGAAGCATGGCGCTGTATCTGAAGAGGATTTCTTGCGGGAGCCGCATCGCAATCGGTTCACCATTCTACTCGCCAGAACGGCGCATATCGCCTATCACTTAGGCCAGGCAAAGCTCTCGGAGAGAGTGCAAACGTAGGACGTGAATTGAAAAGAGTGCGTCGCTATGCGTGACGGAGCAACCTTCAAACGCAGGAGCGGAGGCCAGCAACTGGAGTGACGTTATGGCGAAGCTGATCGAATTCGATCTTCATGGTCCCGTCCCGAAGAAGGTGAAGCCAATACCAATCGAGCAGCGCGGAAAGCTAGTCGAGTTTCCCAAGGAAAACTTCGGCGCGCAGTCTAAGACTGAGGCCTGGTTCCACTCCGATTCCAAGGCTTCCAGCATTGCCATAGTCGAATCGGTATTTGCGAGACTCACGATGGACACAGTGCACAACACTAAACTCACGAAGACGTGTATGGTGCGCGGCACGATAATCTTGCTCATTGTTAACTCCTGTAGCGCTGAAAATAATGACTCGGCAATCCTCGCCACGGCCCGCGCGACAGCGACGAGTCTTCAGGACCGCCTAGGTTAGCAGTGTACTTAACTCCCGAATCTTGCGACGATCACCCCGATGATTGTGCCACCCACTGCGCCCAGTCCTATGATGGGCCCGTACGCTTTCGTGATCATCGCATCTGGAATGCTAAGCAACAGGCCGAAGATCAGTCCTATGAGCCAACCGGGCCACGGGAGCCTGGCGGCACCGATTACAAAGCCGATCCCGAATCGGGCAATGAATGCAGCCGTGAGTGCGGCCGTTTTATCAGGCAACGACATCGGAAGCATGATTCCGACATCCGCAATTCCGAAAACCAAGCCACAAATTGTCCCGAGCAGAACTCTCGACATGACATCCCCTCAGAAAATGTGCACCCGGACATGCATACCATCTGATTGGCCGACGGGCAAACCCGAAGTAATGTTGTAGCACTAGCTTAGCTAAGCTAGTGAAGTGCTTTTCCGCTTGCCTCAGACGGTAGGCATTGTGCCACCGTCAATGATGTAGTCCGCCCCGTGTATGGAAGCTGCACGATCAGAGGCTAGAAAAGCGACGAGTTCCGCAACCTCTTCCGGTACAGCTGGCCGGCCAATGGGAATGCCGCCGATCATGTTCATGATTTCCTGGCGTGCCGCGTTCTCGCTTATGCCCCGGCTTTCTGCGAGATGCAGAATCATCCCGTGTGCGCCCGAGGTCTCGACAAATCCCGGAGAGATCATGTTCACCCGAACGCCCTTCGGGCCGACTTCGTTGGCCAGTCCTTTGTTATACGTACTGAGTGCGCCTTTTGCGGCAGCGTAGGCCAGAGTCGCATCGTAAAGGGGAAGACGATGCTGAATAGATGAGATGTGAACAACGACGCCGGACTTGCGTTCGATCATTCCCGGAACAAAAGCACGATTTAGGCGAACCGCCGTCAACAGATTTACATTGAGAGCTCTTTGCCAATCGTCGTCCGTGAGCGCCCGGAAGCCACCATTCGGAGCCTCCGATCCGCCAAGACAGTTCACGAGAATGTCCAACCCATGCCACTCCTGCTGGATGTGCTCGACAACCTTCTTGACCCCCTCTGGAGTGCCGATGTCTGTTTGCACGAACAAGGATGGGTTTTGTCCCTCCGGCAACGGGGAACGTGCCGTCGTTGCGACCGCCGCACCGCTTAACAAGAAGCGGCGCACGCTCGCCTCTCCCATTCCCTTGGTGCCACCAGTTACCAGAACCCGCTTGTTTTTGAACTCATCATTTGAGACAGCGAATGGATACGTTTGCGTCATTGAATCGAACCTCCAGCAAGGCAATCGCCGAATCGACTTGCTCAAGTATGAAGTTGGCACGATACTGGTAAAATGGGAAGTACGCACTAAAAAGTATGTTAGGAGGGCAAATATGGCAAAACGCTATACGCCCGTGACTGCCGCTGCGGACCTGGAGAAAGCGCTGCGCCTTCTCGAAGGACGGTGGAAGTTGGTGATCTTATTCCACCTGTTTGGGGGAAAGATCATGCGATTCTCCGACCTGGAACGAGCCATACCTGCCATCACGCAAAAGATGCTTGGGCAGCAGTTGAAGGCCATGGAGGCCGATGGCATTGTTCTACGCACAGCCTACCCGCAAGTGCCGCCTAAAGTGGAATACAGCCTGACATCATGGGGGCAATCCTTATGTCCAGCGCTTGATGCCATCCTGGAATGGGCTGACCGCCGTCCGGCGTATGTAAGGAAAGGTAGCGAGACCCGCAGAGCAAAAGCTGCTTCATAAACTTCACCACGACCAGCGTGGCCAAATCGCTTATCTCGGCATGTCGCCCGTTTTACGGGCAGGGAAAGGATCGGATCACTTCTTCTTTGCCGATAATACTGCATTCAAACAGCGGATCGACACTGTGCCATTCGCAGGGTCCGACGACACTCAGGCTGCTTTTGACGATGGAGTGAATGTCGCCGCATTTTTCCTGACGAACTCTTGCACAGTCAGTGGCTCTTGCCCCGTCAGTGTGCACACGTCGTCCGACGTCCGGTCGAAGCGCCCCGCGCGATGCAGATCGGCCAATGCCGCCAGGTGGTTCACCACGTGAACCGGCCAGCGCCGATTGAGCAGGTCGTCCCGCCACGGCTCGACGGGAATGTCCCGATAAGTAATCGTACGGCCCAGCGCCTTCGAATACTCCTGGGCAAAGAAATGCATGCTCTCGGACTGCGGACCAGTCAGGTGAAAGATCTTGCCGATGTGCGGCTGCGGATTGGCGAGCAGCGCGGCAATCGCACGTGCAACGTCTTCCGCTGCCACCGGCGAAGTCTTGCCCTCCCCGAAGGGTAGCCTGATCTGGTCGGACTCCCTGACTGAATCCGGAGTCAAAGTCAGGAAGAAGCCTTCGAGAAACACTGTCGGCCGCACGTGCACAACCGGCAAACCGGACCAGTTCAGCGCCTGCTCGGCGAGCCAGTGCAGCTTGTGCTGCGGGCTCGGAGTAGTTTCGGTAATGCTCATCTGAGACACCGTCATCTGCGACATATTGATGAACGCCTTCACGCCGTGATGCTTGGCGACGGCCGCCGCATTGACGGTCGCGGCTAGGTAGGCATCCGAAACCGACATGCTGAAGTACATCCTTTCGCAGCCGGCAATCGCCTTGTGCATCGAATCGAGATCGAGCAGATTTCCGACCACGACTTCCGCACCCATGCCGCGCAACGCCTGCGCGCGCTCGTCTTCCGTTCGCACCATCGCCCGCACCGCTTTGCCTTGTTTCAACAGCAGCTCGGTGACCGTGCGTCCTACCGCGCCGACGCGGCCAGCCGCGCCAGTAACCAGGATCGGATTAGGCATGTTTTTCCTCCTATGCGTTCAGTAAATCGAAAGACAGCTTTGTTGAGCGCGGATTTCGACCAACCGCGTATGCGCTGTCAACGACGATCACGTCTGAGTTCATTCATCGCGGCAGATCTTCGCCGGTCTGCCTGCCACCATAATTAGGCCGCTGGTTTCACAATCCTTGCGGTTCCCCAGAGCGAACCTGGATTAACGCGATTTGGATGCAACGTCAGCATCTTCTCGTAGAGTTCCATGGCGGTTGATGTACTCGCCACGCTGGTATTGAAGTCGCGAATGTAATTTCGGGTTTCCCCGATGTGACGAGGAGAACTATCGGCCTCAAGCACGCCATGTCCGGCTACTACTTGCGGATGCAAGGCTTCGATCTTATCCAGCGCGCGCAGCCACCCACTTCTGGCATGTTCATCGCACTCAGCGAGGTAAGGGTGCGTGTTGTTGTAGACCGCATCCCCGGATATAACCAGGCCAATCGAAGACACATGCAGCGCAGTGGTGTGCTTGGTGTCGGTGTGGCCAAGTACTGCTACTTTTAGCTCTTCTCCCTCCAGATGTATGGTGTCGCCGTCAAGAACCTCTGGCGCTACCAACTGCGATGGAACCTGGCCAGGAAAGCGCGGCTCCCAGAAGGACTTTATGAAATCCGGGCTTATCTTGTTTTGCATGGCGGCAACAGAGGAAGCGGTGGCAAAAGCTCTTGCGTTGGGAAACCTGTCGAGCAGGAGTTTCAGACCGAAGAAATGGTCACCGTGAGCATGGGTGATGTAAATGGTTGTGAGAATCTTTCCGCCCTCGGCGACCCAATCTAATAGCTCCTTCGAATGTTGCACGGACAGAAACGTGTCCACAAGGACGGCATCGCGTTCGCCGTAAATGAGTGTGACCGTATTGGTGACCCAAGCCAGATCTTCCTTGCCCGGTGGAAGGCCATGGGTGGAGCTCCCGCGTTTCTTGGTCAGAAGCTTCCAATTCAGCTTGGGCATATATTCTCCCTTCTCAATGAAAAACACTTCGCCATCTAGTACGGCGACGTCGGCTCACCATCCACTGCGAGTAGCCGGGCTGCGGGTCAAGAGCACCCCGCTCACGACCATGCCCCACACGACGCCGATGGCGGGCCAGACGAAACGCGAATAGACTCCGTCCGGTGCCCAGAATCCGCCGGTCAGCCAGGTGGTGCCGCCCAGCAAGCCGAGCACGACGGCAGCGACCCCGGCCGCGAACAGCGCGTTCGAGATCAGCCGGGCCCGCCACAGCCCGAACGCCGAGGCCATGACAAGCATCGCCCGCGGGAACGAAGTCAACACGAAGCCTGCCCATACGAAGTCGTTCAGGCACGATGTAAGCACGTGATTTCCCGAGCCGGCGATGGAGTACGCGAGGACAGCGACCACCGCGATAAGAAAGAGGAAAAGGGATCCGAGGGCGGCACTGGACGCGGTTGCCGCCGCGCCCCAGCCGTCTTGTCCCGCATCCGCCAGGGTGGTCCTGAGCGCTGCCGCGAACCACATGAGATTGAGAACAGCCAAGCCGTAAGACACGGCCGCGATTAAAATCCGCATGCGATCGCCGCCGTAGAAGGCTGCCAGTGCGTCGGCCGATGCGCCGATCGGCGGTTGCTGGCCATAGACGATGTACGCGACTATGAAGCAGAGGACGGACTG
>Ga0307474_10000178_pt1 | contig 46615 bp, 34 predicted proteins | sample atmos_gasesECM1C_2_FD_203312 | JGI IMG/M metagenome (GOLD analysis project Ga0307474, IMG submission 203312) | Hardwood forest soil microbial communities from Morgan-Monroe State Forest, Indiana, United States - atmos_gasesECM1C_05 | ecosystem: Environmental > Terrestrial > Soil > Temperate... | reverse complement strand
AAAAATGCTGCGGATTGGCGTCGCAATCTGGCTAGGGGTGAGCGCTGCCGTTGCCACCTGGTAGAGCAGCGGCTGGAACAGATGATGGTTGGTGCGGTCAATCAAGATCACCTGCGCAGGTGTGTTCTTGAGAGCCTTGGCGGCGGCCAATCCGCCAAAGCCACCGCCGACGATGACGATTCGTGGTTGAGACATGTTTTCCTCGACCTGCGTCAGTCCGCCGCGACAGATTCGCGCCGCGTCGCTGGAATTGTGCCGCTCGCCCGAAAACCGTCGATATCGTCGGTGGTGAAGCCAAGCTCTTTCAACACCTCGTCGTTATGCTCGCCGATTCGCGGCGCGCGCCTGGCCAGTACCTTCGAAACACCGTGCACTTGAATAGGACTGTTGACGGTCGAGGTCAGTTTCTCGCCAGCTCCTTCGAGCGGAACGACGATGTCATTCGCCCGCAATTGTGGGTCATTCACGACTTCCTGCGGCTCGCGCACTGCGCCGAAGGGGACGTGAACGCCATTGAAGACCTCATACCAATGCGCCATTGGCTGCGAACCAAAGATCTCATCGAGCATGGCCGTCAGTTGCGGCCGGTTCTGCGCCAGCTCGGCAGGATCCGCAAATCGCGGGTCCGTCAGGATGTCCTCGCGACCCATTGCCTTCAGAACCGCGGGTATCTTGTCCGGAGTGGCTACAAGAACGAACCAGGTGCCATCGGAAGAGCGATACGTGTTCAAAGCTGCATTTGCGGGATGGGTTCGATCGTGCAGCCCATAAAAACTGGCACCACATAAAGCGGCTTGGACAAAGACGCTGGCCGACCATACACCTGCGGCGAGGAGCGAAGTCGTTACGTAGGACCCCTTACCGGTGCGTTCGCGACGATAAAGCGCGGTCAGAATCGCGGCATAAATGCACACCGCAGTTGCATTGTCACCGCTACCTGACACTGGCCAGGTCGGCGGCTCTCCAGCATCGCGCATCATGAACAGCAAGCCGCTTCGCGCCCAGTAGGCCGTGAGATCGAATCCCGGAAGATTTGCGTCCGGACCTTTCTCGCCGAAGCCGGTGAGATCGGCATAGATCAGACGCGGATTCCATCGCGCGACATCGTCATATTCAAGCTTCAATTTCTTGCGCGCGGAATGCGGTGTGTTGACGATGAACACGTCGGCCCACTTGGCTAACCGCTCGAGCACCTGCTGCGCGCTCGCAGCTTTCAGATTGAGCGCAACGCCGCGCTTGTTTCGATTGGATAATTGGAAGGGATAAGGCTCTTCCGAATGCGGCTGGGGCGGGATCTTCTGCCCGATTCTCCACATCTCTCCCTCAGGAGGTTCGACTTTGACAACGTCTGCGCCGAAATCGGACAAGATTGTTGCAGCGCCCGGCCCGGCAATGAAGCTCGACAAATCCGCGACCTTCAATCCGGAAAATATGTTGCCTTCTGTCATTTTGATCTCCTTCTTCACGAGAGCTGCTTACGGCAGCGAGTCATTTGAAACTTCGAAGTGGCGCGCAAACTTCTACCTTCCCTGAAACTTCGGCGCGCGTTTTTCGAGGAACGCCGAAGTACCTTCTTTTTTGTCGTCGGTCGAGGCACATACAGCGAAAAGCGAGGCTTCGATGAGCAGGCCTTCGGCTACGCTCGTCTCCAGCCCTTTGTTTACCGCCTCAAGCGCGTACTTCACGCTAAGAGGAGCGTTCGCGATGATCTTCTTCAACACACTTTCAGCACGCTCGACCACGTGCGTCTCCGGCTCTACTTCGTCCACTAGGCCAATCCGATAAGCCTCTCCTGCATCGATGATGTCGCCGGAGAGGATGAGCTTGAGTGCTCGACCTTTCCCTACTAGACGAGGCAGACGCTGCGTGCCTCCATATCCGGGCATGACTCCAAGTTTTACTTCTGGCTGGCCGAATTTCGCGCTCTCGGCAGCGACTCTGATAGTGCACGCCATCGCCAGCTCGCATCCGCCACCCAGGGCAAAGCCGTTGACTGCAGCGATGACCGGCTTGCCAAGGTTCTCGATGAGGTCGGTCAATGCCTGTCCCCGGCGAGTTCCCGCTTCTGCTTCGACAGCTGTGTTGTTAGCGATTTCCGAGATGTCGGCGCCCGCAGCAAATGCTTTCTCACCGGCGCCCGTGAGAATGACTCCATGAACGGCTGAATCGTCACGCGCGTCCTCGAACGCTGCCCGCAGTTCATTGATCGTCGCTTTGTTCAGCGCGTTCATCACCTTTGGCCGGTTCAGCGTCACATACGCAACCGGCCCTTTCTTGTCGTAGACAATGTTCTCGAGTTTTAGAGCAGAAGCTAGCGAGCTCATTCCCTTCTCCTTATTAATTGTTGAGGTCATCAATTCGTTAAGACCTATAGAGGCGTTCATCATTGTGCGGCAGGAATCTCGGCGTACACGATGCCGGTCAGGTTCCCTTCTGCCGCAAGCACTGTCTTCTTGTTAGACCCGTCGAGATTCGCGCTGTAGACGGATCCACCCAGATCGGTCATAAACATGCGACCGCCTTTCAGATCCAAGGCGATACCGATGCCTTCCATCAAATGGTCGAAAATAATCACCGGCTCTTTCTTGCCATTCTCCTGAGCTGGATCCATGGACGCCCGATTCACCGTGTTGCCACGCGGAGGATCGCCGCGGTCCGTCCAGTAGATCGTCCGGTTGCCGAGGTCTAGTTCGAGGTCGATGGGTTCGGGCAGGTTCTCATACAGAATTTCGATATCCTTGCGGGTTGCTGGAGTCTGGCCCTTCGGAATTTCGAGATTGGCGCGAAAGATGCGTCCCTCACCGGCATTGTCCGGACCCTTCTGAGTCCAATAAAGTTTGCCGGCTTTGACGTCGAGCGCGATTCCCACGCACCATTTCTTTATGTCCTTCCCAGGACGTGAGTCGCCTTCGCTCGTATCGATAAGCGTTTCGATCTTGGAGCCATCCAGGTTCGCGCGCATGACCCGCATCCCTTCACGATCGCACCAGTAAAGCTTCCTGTTCTTCTCATCGAGTTGCAATTGCTTGGGAGTGAAGGTGCCGCCAGGAGGAACAATTTGGGCAAGGTTTTTTCCATCAAAATCCGCACGCTCGATGGAACCGTCGTTGGCGGTGGGGTTGCCCATGTTGGTCCAGTAGAGATGACCGGCTTCGGCGTCCACAACAATGCCATCTGGCAGTCGCCTTCCCTCGCTCACAATGACCTTCAGGTCGGAGCCGTCGGCGTTCGCGGAAAACACCTGACCACCGCTCGCACTGAGAAAGAACAAGCGGGTCGTTGTAGCCTTTGCTACTGGTTTGCTGATTGTTGATTTAGCGGTCTTGACAGCCATAAGTTTCCTTCGCTCCTTTATTTCTTCAGTTTTTCGCAGACAGGTTGAATAAGAACCGCAGGTCACCTCCATTCCCCTAGACGAAGGCGCTGAACCCGGTTATCGCTTTGCCCACGATCAGGTTCTGCATTTGGAACGTGCCTTCATAGGAGTAGAGCGCTTCCGCATCTGCGAAGAAACGGCCTACGTTGTAGTCGGCGGCGATGCCATTACCGCCCAAAAGCTCCCGCGCCCAGGCGACCGTCTCGCGGCACTTGGCAGTGGTGAACGCTTTGGCAAGTGAGGCGTGCGCATCCGTCAGCTTGCCTTCGGCCTGCAACTGGGCCATGCGGACCAGCAGACACTGCGAAGCGGTGATGTTGGCGAGCATCCTGGCGAGCAGGTCCTGCACCATCTGGAAGGAGGCGATGGGCTTTCCGAACTGAAGGCGTTCCTGACAATACTTGAGTGCGTTCTCGTAGGCGCCCATGGCGCATCCAGTCGCCTCCCAGCCAACCATGAAGCGCGTCATCTTCAGAACGCGAGCCGTGTCGCGGAACGACTTGTCTTCCTGCAACCGGTTCGCTTCCGGTATTCGGCAGTTCTCCATCGTGATGAGGCCGTTCTGGACTACTTTGAGCGCAATCTTGTTCTGAATTTTCTCGACTTTGAAGCCAGGTGTGGTCTTGTTCTCGACGATGAAGGCTTTGACTTGGTTGTCGGCCAGGTCACGCGCCCAAATAATAGAAATGTCGCACCATGGAGCGTTTCCAATCCATTTCTTCTGACCATTGAGGATCCAGGTTTCGCCGTCGCGTTTCGCCGTTGTCAACATCCCGCCGGCAGTTCCGGACCCAACGAGTGGTTCCGTCAGGCCGAAGCAGCCGATCTTTTCCCAGCGAGCCATCGGCGGGAGCCATTTCTGTTTTTGTTCCTCCGACCCGCCCAAGTAGATCGAACCCATCGCCAAACCGTTGTGCACGCCGAAGAATGTTGCGATCGATGAGTCGACGCGGGCCATCTCCATAGCGATCAAGCCAAATAGCTGCGCGTTTCCGCCTCTGCAGCCATAACCCTGCATGGCGACGCCGCCAATGTTGAGTTCTTTCACCGCGGGCAAAATCTCGAATGGGAAAGCATCTTCGACCCAGTACTTGGTGATGATGGGCGCGATTTTCGTCTCCATGAAAGTGCGCACTTGTTTCACAACCGTCAACTCTTCAGCGGGCAGTGTTTCCATGAGGTTATAGAAATCGCTATTGGGTGCCGGTAGCGGCGCAGGCTTTTTGTCTTTTGCTGGACTCGCCATTAGAACCTCTTTCTTATTGTTTATGTCTCGCTGCTCGCGATACTTAGCTCAAAGCAAGTGGGTCGCCAAACTCATCCGGAAATTGCCTGCTGAAAAGAAGCGAGTTGCAGTCTGGAGGGAGACATGGATCAATAGCTCGGTGTCATGAGTAAATCAGCGTCAAATGCTGTAACACTGAGCCGATCTGCTCGGCATGAATGATTCGGATCGATGCGGTACAACGGGATTTGAGGCAGATTCGCGCGACCGGTTCACAGTCGCAGCTTGGCGTGTCAATAACGCGTCAATATTATTGAGCACAGTGGTCCTGAACTGCCCGAGAGCGAAACTTTCCCAGTGCCGAAAAGGACGCATCGGGATTTGCCGACGCGATGCGGCCAACTGTTCACATCCAGAAAAGACAGCCGGCCGCGAGTACTTGCTTTGGTTAATTCCCAGTTCTTGGTGTGATCAACGCAGGAAACATCGAATGATTTCCTCCATTCAACTAGGTTGTCGAGCTTCGCCGCATCTCTCACGCCACAGCCGGCGCCTTTTGCCCATAGTCGGTATAGAACCCTTTTCCTGCCTTAAAGCCCAGCCGTCCTTCCTTGATGTACTGTTTAAGCAGTTCACGCGGTCCCGATGGAAGCTCAGGATGGATCGCCGCATAATGCTCTTCGATGTCCAGCACGACATCAAGTCCGACTTTGTCCATGAGACGGAAAGGTCCGACATGGGCTCCGAGCGCAATCTGGAAGATATGGTCCACTTCTGACGGCGTCGAAACCCCTTCTTCGACCACTTCGAGCGACTCGCGCTTTATGGCGGCCCAGATGCGGTTAAAAATGAACCCGATGCTCTCCTTGCTGACATGGAAGGGGACTAATCCGTACAGGGGCAGGCGCTCCATCAAATCCGCGATTACTGCATCGGACGTCTTTGCCGGAGCTAAAGAACTTGCACCGGGACCCACGCTATAGCGCGTTCCTGAAGAAGTTACACCTGCCGACCAAATAGCACTTGTTCCGAGTGCGATCTCTGATTTTTTTGCAGTTCTCGCGGGTTGTTGTGCGTTGTTTCGACAATTCCGGGTCGCATTGGTACAGTTTCTTATTCTGTTTCTGTATTTTGTGTGACGTACCCATGTACACCATTCCCCCAGGGCGCGTTCGATTCGGAGACTTCGAGCTCGACCTCAGCACTGGCGAACTACTTTCAATTGAGGCACCCGATCCCGACAATCCCGGTCCTAACAATAAGGTTCTTCTCAGAGAACAATTGTTTCAGGTTTTGCGGATGCTTTTGGAGCGTGAGGGCAAGATTGTCACCCGCGAGGAAATCAAGGGAAGGCTGTGGCCGAACGATACAGTTGTGGATTTCGACCAAAGCATCAATGCGACGATCAAGGCCCTGCGCCGTTCCCTGGGGGATTCAGCGGACAACCCTCGGTATATCGAGACCTTGGCGCGGCGTGGCTATCGATTGATGCCGACCATCGAATACCTGGAGTCAGCATTAGGAACCGCGCCCGGAGAGGTCACCGCGGAGGCGCCCCTTCAATCAAGCTCGCTTACTGGGAAGAAGGTTTCGCATTGCCGCGTACTCGATGTCATCGGGGGCGGTGGCATGGGAATGGTTTTCAAAGCGGAGGATCTCAAACTGGGTCGGCTGGTAGCGTTGAAGTTCTTGCCAGAAGAGTTCGCCGGTGATGCGGTTGCCCTCAAGCGTTTTGAGCGTGAAGCCCAAACCGCCTCGGCACTGAACCATCCCAATATCTGCACCATCTACGAAATTGAAGAGCATGAGGGACAGCCGTTCATTGCCATGGAGCTTCTTCAAGGAGACACCCTGCGTGATTACTTGTCTGCCTCGAAGCAAAAGCCGCTACCCCTACGTGAACTGTTAGAGATTTCGGCCCAAATTTGCGATGGCTTGCAGGCCGCGCATGACAGAGGAATCATTCACCGCGACATCAAGCCGGCCAATATTTTCCTGTGCAAGTCTGGCGCGGTAAAAATACTGGACTTCGGATTGGCGAAGTTGGCCGGCAGTGATGTGGCCCTGGAGAGGGCGGAAGCAGCGACCGCTACTGTACCCAAAACTTCTTCGACCGAAAGTCTGAAGAAGGCGCTCACCCACACAGGAACTACCGCGGGGACAGCAGGATACATGTCGCCCGAGCAGGTGCGGCATGAGGAACTCGATACACGAAGTGACCTGTTCTCGTTCGGTTTAGTGGTTTATGAGATGGCCTGCGGACATCAGGCATTTACAGGGCAAACACTCGTGGATGTTCACGAGGCCATCCTGCATCAGCCTCCCGCTCCGGCCAAAGCCCGCAATCCGGTCCTGCCACGGAGCCTTGATCTTGTCCTGGCGAAGGCGCTCGAGAAGGACCGCAATCGACGTTACCAATCAGCGACCGCACTGAAGGATGATCTCAAGCGAATCACACGGGAGGTCCATCCAGCAAGACGGCGGACGCGGCGGGCTTTGGCGACAGGTGCGCTACTCGCGGTTGGTGCGCTCAGTGTCTGGCGCTACGAAGTTTATCGCCATCGCATCACTCTCGCTCCCACCGACACAATCGTGCTAGCCGACGTCGACAATCGAACAGGCGACCCTGTTTTCGACGGTGCTTTGAACACTGCATTGCGCTATGAAATGGAGCAGACGCCATACCTAAACGTGCTGGGATTGGACAAAGCGTTCGCCACCATGGGACAACTGAAACTAGCGCCGACCACCAAGATCACTCCAGAGATTGCACGACAGATTTGTGGGAAGACCAACAGCAAGATGGTAATCTCTGATTCCATCGCCGACGCCGGTAACCGATATCACCTGGAGACGAGGGCACTCGACTGCATGTCAGGAGCGACCTTGGCTGAGGAAGAAACTGACATTGGCGCTCGTAATCAGGTAGTCCATGAGTTGGGAGCGACGGCCGTGCGCCTTCGGCGGAAGCTCGGGGAGCCGGCCGAATCGCTGGCCCGGTTCAATCAGCCGCTGGAAAAAGCGACCAGCGCTTCCTTGGAAGCACTCCAGACGGGCGCTGAGGGAACCAAGCTCTTCCTGGCTGGCAACCCGCGGGCAGCGCTCCCCCTGCTTCAGAGGGGGATCGAACTTGACCCCGAGCTTGCGCTCACGTACGAAGGAATTGGGGCGGCCAACGAAGCTCTCGGCCATTACGAACTTATGGCAGCTTCATGGACACGCGCTTACCAATTGCGCGACCGAATGACCCAAAAGAACAGGCTGAATGTCGAATATCTCTATTACTATTCCGTGACTGGCGAACTCGACAAGGGCTACTCCGTTCTAGTTCGGTCGCTGGAACTCTTTCCTCGCGACGTATTCTTCCATAATAATCTGGGGGTTATGCTGCGTACACTCGGCCAGCTTAAGCGTGCGGCCGATGTAGAGGATGAGACGGCGCGGCTGGGGCCCAGTCCACTCTATTTTTCCTGGGCGGCCTATGCCAACATGATCGCTAGCAGGTTCAAGGAGGCGAGGTCATGGCTGGCTCAAGCGGAGGCACTAAAATTTGACAGCCTCGGACTGAGGCTCGATAGATTGAACCTTGCATTCATCGAAGGGGATCGGGGCACTCTCGACCGGATGTTCGAGGATGAAGCGCATGGCCCTAACCGAGCTAGGTTTTTGCGCGAGCGATCGATATTTGAAGCTCAGCAGGGTCACTTTGATTCCGCAGATCGTTTACAACTGGAGGCATCGAAGCTGTCTTCGGACCCGGGAGACATTTCCTTGGTCCGTGTTTTTTCGGCCCTTCGGAACGCAGAGGCTGGCAGGGCAATCCAAGCGCACAAAGCTCAGGACCAGGCACTGCAGAGTAAATTGGACCGAAACCGAAGAATGATGTTGGCTCTCTCGCTCGCCCGGTCAGGGAGAACCGACGAAGCCAACCGGATCGCAGACGCAGTCAGCCAGGAAGCACCATTGGACACAATTGTGCAGAAGTATCTTGTTCCAACAGTGCGCGCCGCGGTCAAATTACAGGAGCGCGATCCCGAAGCCGCCGTCGATCTGCTCCGCGAGAGTGTTCCGTACGAACTCGCGAAGGCTCTGTCGTTCGATTATCTCTACCCGGCCTACATCCGCGGCCTGGCTTACCTGGAGTTGGGCGATGGCCGGTCAGCAGCGGGCGAGTTCCAGAAGCTGATCGACAATCCCGGCTTGTGCTCGGAATTTATAACCGGCCCACTGGCCCGTCTTCAACTTGGTCGGGCACAGAGACTGATGGGCGACAAGGCATCCGCCCGCGAATCCTACGAGGAGTTCCTTACCAGTTGGAAACGTGCCGACCCCGATCTTCCCGTCTATCGACAAGCCAAATCCGAGTACGCCCAGCTCAAAAATCTAGGTAGCCAGACTCCATGATTACTGCACATCGGTCGGCAAAGTGAAATGAAAGGTTGCACCTCGTCCGTCGTTGGCGGTTGCCCACAAACGGCCAGCATGCGACTCCACAATGGAGCGGCTGATGGCTAACCCCATCCCGCTACCCTGGGGCTTGGTGGTAACGAAGGCAGAAAAGATCTGATCCATCTCCGCTGGCAAACCCACGCCGGTGTCACTGACCGAGAACTGGAGTTGACCGTACTGCAGTTCCGACTTCACGGTAAGCTCTCCGCCTGAGTCGCTCATCGCTTCGATGGCGTTAAGCATGAGGTTCATGAACATGTGCTGCAGCTGCACACGGTCCGCCATGATTTTACGCAGTTCGGCAGCAAGGTCGGTGCGCATGGTAATTGAGGAGCGCGTGGCCTCACCTTTGAGCAGCGTGAGCATTTCGTGGATAATTCCGTTCACGGCCACCAACTCCCGTTGTGGAGGGGATTTCCTGTAGAACGAACGTATATGGTCGATGATTTCTACCGCACGTGTCCCATATCGATCGTGAGCCATCGGGCGCCGAATGACAAAGCGTGGCCATCAGTCTCGCTAAATGCCCTACAGCTGGGGTTTACGCAATTTTGGCTCGTGCGCGTGCCAGCTGAGCCTTCACCGTTCCGCGAGGCAATCCGAAAATTCGGGCCGTCTCAAAGATGGAAAAGCCATTCAGTACACGTAGCTGAAAGGTTCTTCGCAAAGTTGGGGAGAGCCGTGCTACGGATTTGTGCAGGCGCGCACAGAGCTCGAAATTGCGACACTCATCTTCTGGGCTGGGGCGCTCGTCCGCGAGTCGCTCAAACACAAAGTGTTGTTCCTCCTCTCCCGTAGGCTCGTCCAAAGACAAGTGAAGCTGGCGGGGCCGTTTCCGCAATTGCATCAGCGCACAGTTGCGGACAATTGTGGTCAGCCAAGTAGCCATCTGCGCCTGTCCCCTGAATTGGTCGATATGTCTGTAAGCCGCGAAGAGTGCCTCCTGCACGGCGTCCTCAGCGTCAGCTGCATTCCCCAGGACTCGCAGGGCACACCGATAAAAAGACGGCAAGCGGACTGATAGAACTTCCTGCATCTCCAGAATTGGATTTTTGTAGTCGGACACGTCTGTGTACAGATCATCCTTGGTGGTTTGCACTTTGCACGTCATTCGCATCGCATGACAGCAGATGCACGTCGCCTGCCAAGAGAGGGATCACCGCGTCATTACACCCTTCAGGCCCAGAATCAGGAACAAGCAGTTTTTGTCGTGACTCGGGAGATCAGCGACGGAGGTAGCTAGAGACGACCTCTAGATGCCGCTTTGGCATGCACCGTGCCTAGTTCCTATGTGTGAAGCAGGTAAGTATTTCAGAGGATGTAATGGCAAAGGTAATCGAATTCTATGTTCCGCGAAGCTTTCGCAAGTCTTCGAAGTGGTTCCCGGCGGGCCAACAAGCGAAGCTGCTGGAGTTTTCGCCGCCGGCGCGCAAATCGGCGTGAGAGCCCTTGCATACCCACACATCACGCACTCGTATCCGCCCGGGACAAAGCGGTGACTTAGCTCGGAATTTCCGAGTCTATCTTCGGGACTTGGTCCGAGTATCTGATACAGACCGCGAAAGTATCGGAACGTTTACTGTCTGTCGCTCCGGATGTTGAAGGTCTCGTCAATCCTGTGCTCAATAAAATTGACGCGTTATTGACACTGACAGAACTTTCATTGCTGGCTGATAAAGCCGTTCTCCACTTGGTATTTCTACCCTCTTAATCTCAATCATTTACCAATTGTCCGGCGGATCACTGACTTGGCACGATGCTTGCACATTCGTGGTAGCAGGCAGTTTGAGGAACGGGTTCGAAAGAAGAAGGAGCCAAGCTTGCCATACCGCAGCGTCAATCCAGCAACCGGAGAAGCACTCAAGACTTTTACTGAGCACACCGACGAGCAGATGTGGAATGCGTTGGCGACAGCGGATAAGGCATTTCACGCTTGGGCCGCGCGGCCGTTCAGAGAGCGTTCGAAGATTATTGGCAAGTCCGCTCAAATCCTTCTTGAAAAGAAGGAGAATCTCGCCCGCCTCGCCACATTGGAAATGGGAAAGAGAATCGCCGAGAGCCGAGGCGAAGTGGAACTGAGCGCTTCCATCATGCAGTACTTCGCCGACAATGCCGAAGTCTTCCTCGCACCGAAGAAGCTCGACTCTGCCATGGGTGACGCTCGACTCGAGTATTCGCCCTTCGGCGTCCTTCTCAGCATTCAGCCCTGGAACTATCCTTATTATCAGCTGGCTCGCTTTGCCGGTCCCCATCTGATGTCCGGCAATGTGATGCTCCTCAAACACGCGCCTGGCGTTCCCCAATGTGCATTGGCCTTTGAACAGGTTCTTCGGGAGGCCGGCGTACCCGAAGGTGTCTATACCAATCTGTTCCTGAGCAATGATCAATCTGGAGCTCTGATCGACGACCCGCGGGTGAAGGGTATCGCTCTCACCGGTTCTGAGCGCGCAGGAGAGGCGCTGGCGTCACGTGCTGGAAAAAACCTTAAGAAATCGACGATGGAGCTCGGCGGCAGTGATGCGTTCGTTGTTTTGGACGATGCTGATCTGGACCATACCGTAGCCATGGCGATCCTGGGTCGGTTCGGAAACAACGGGCAGACGTGCATCGGAGCAAAGAGATTCATCGTAGTCAAATCGATGCTGGACAAATTCCTTCCCCGATTCATCGCCGCAGCCAAGAAGCTGAAGCTAGGGGACCCACTCGATGAAACGGTAACCTTGGGACCACTCTCTTCCGAAGCGGCTCTGCACCTCATCCTACGACAGGTTCAGGAGGCCACGAGTCACGGAGCGCAGATAGCCCTTGGCGGCCACCGCGCCGGCGAAGTCGGGGCCTTCCTGGAGCCGACGATTTTGACGAACGTGACCTCCGACAACCCCGCCTACAAACAGGAATTCTTTGGGCCTGTCGCGCTTATTTTTCCAGCCAAAGATGAGGAAGAAGCCATTGCGATAGCCAACGATTCGCCATTTGGCCTCGGCGGATCTGTCTACACCTCAGACATCGAAAGAGGCAAGAGGGTAGCGAGTCGTATGGAAACGGGCATGGTCTTCATCAACTATCCCGATGTCAGCTATCCGGATCTGCCTTTCGGCGGAGTCAAGCGCTCCGGTTATGGCAAGGAACTTTCCAACCTTGGTCTGGAAGAGTTTGTGAACAAGAAGCTGATCCTCGTTCCAAACGGGCGTTCGTAAGCCCGCAGAGAAGCGACTGTGCCGCTCTCTGGCTAAGTCTTAGGCAATTAGCGTACTTGCACCCGGTGCGGAAATCTCCGTGGGCGTCTCGTCTGGAGGATAAAAGAAAATGCCGTTGTACACCGCTATCACCGAAGATGGATTTGTGTCCGACAAGACGAAGGCGAAGATCGCGAAGGAAATCACGCGCATCCATACCGCAGTGATGAGAGTCCCAAGCAATTTTGTTCGAGTGGTTTTTCTCTCATATTCCAAGGGTTCGGGATATGCGGCGGGCGAAGAGGCTCGCACCGCAGCATTGAACTGTGTCCTGCGGAGTGGCCACACTGACGCCGAAAAGACCGAGATGCTGAAGCAACTGTGGTCGATGTTCCAGGACCTCACCGGTATCCCGACCGATCAGCTGGCCATATCTCTCCAGGAAATTCCGTCGAGCAATGCGATGGAGATGGGTCAGATCATGCAAGCCGTGGGTCACAAGTAAGCGGTCCCGGGAAGGGAAGCCGTTCTTCGGGCTCACAGGGAATCTTCAGCATGTGCTTTTTCTCACCAAATACGGATGCTCATACTCCCCTCCGTTCTCAAGCAACACCTGATCGCACGCCCGATCACTTGGCCGAGGGCACGCCAGCCGCCTTTCTAATTGCAGAACTCGGAGATCGGGCACTTGAACTCTGCTTTGTCACCGCATCACGAATGGGAGAAGATCATGCATAAATTCCTATCAGCAGACCCCACACGCCTCGGCCGTCCGGATGTACCCCCCTGTTCGGATGCTGTAGACGAAGAGCTTGCCGGGGGAACTCCGGAAGAACTTAAGAGAGAGCTGATCGAGATACTTGGCGAGGATCTTGTGCGGCATCGTATCAGCGACTTGGTGCGCTATGCATCGGACGCTAGCCCTTACCGGTATATCCCGAAAGTGATCGTACAACCAAAGAACATCGATCAAGTGGCAGCCATTTTTCGATATTGCATTCGCAAAGGTCGCCACGCGACCTTCCGCGCCGGCGGGACCAGCTTGAATGGCCAATCGCAAGGCGACGACATCCTGATCGATGTGAGACAGCACTGGAGCGGCTGGAAAGTCGAGGACAACGGGTCGCGGATTCGTTGCAATGTTGGCACTACACTTGGACGTATTAACGAAGTGTTGAAATCTCACGCCCGCCGCATGGGACCGGATCCTGCCAGCATGAACGCTGCAACAATCGGTGGCGTACTGGCAAATAACGCGGGGGGTATGCGTTGCCGGCCAGCGATCGATTCGTACCATTCGATCGTCGCCATGAAAATCGTTCTTACGACCGGTACGATTATCGATACTGAAGACCCGCACGCTGAGGAACGTTTTGCTGCCTCCGAGCCAGAAATGGCGGCGGGACTGCTGAAGATCCGTGAGGAGATTCTCGCAGACAAGAAAATCTCTGACCGAATTACGCGAAAGTATGGCATCCGTAACACCAATGGGTATGCCATGCATGCGTTTCTGGACGGTGAAAAGCCAGTAGAAATCCTGCGGCGCTTAATGGTTGGGTCAGAGGGCACGCTCGGCTTCGTGGCCGAGGCCGTCTACAAGACTTATCCCCTGCCCGCAAGAACGACGGTGGCATGGCTACCATTCGACACCATCGACGCGGCGGTCGAGCAGGTCGGAAAGCTGGTCGAACTGGGAGCGCAAGCAGTCGAACTGATGGTCGCTTCATCCCTGACCGCAGCCTCCAAACTGATGAAAGGCACGCCAAAGTATTGGAAAGATCTCGATCCGAAGAACGCGGCGCTACTGGTTGAATTCGGTTTTGATAGCGACCAAGAACTTGCGGCTATCGAGAAGAGGGTCGGGGACGCTCTAGGCGATGTGAAAATGCTGCAGCCGTTGGAATTCAATCGCGAAGCCGAAGTCATTGAGCTTGCATGGCACATTCGTGATGGTCTCCTCGGCATCGTCGGTGAAATGCGCCCGCAAGGCACAAACCTCATGATCGAAGACGTTTGCTTTCCACCTGCCCAACTTGCGAATGCTACTCGTGATTTGCTCGGTCTCCTTGCCAAACACGGATATGAAGCTTCGGCCGCGGGGCATGCTGCTTACGGAAACCTGCATTTCGTGATGATTGCACAACTGAGCGAAGAGGCGAGCCGTCAGCAGTACGACGGTTTCATGCGTGACCTTGTTGAGATGGTGGTGGATAAGTATGACGGCTCTTTGAAGGCGGAGCATGGAACAGGAATCAACATGGCTCCCTTTGTCGGGCGGGAATGGGGCGACAAGCTCACTGACCTGATGTGGCGCGTAAAACAACTCCTTGATCCACCCGGAATCCTCGCTCCGAATATCTTGCTGAGCCGCGATCCACTGATTCACCTGAAGAATCTCAAGACCACTCCAGCGATCGAAGACGTTCATTCCGCTTCTCATTGCATTGAGTGCGGCTTCTGCGAACCTGTGTGCCCAAGCCGTAACGTGACACTCACCCCTAGACAACGGATCGTTCTTCGTCGCGAGATGTCACGACAGCCCGAATGGTCGAAGCTGCTGACCCAACTGCAGCATGAGTACGAATACGATGGTATCGAGACCTGCGCTGTCGACGGTACCTGTGCCGACGTTTGTCCCATCGGGATCAATACAGGCGCCCTGATCAAACACTTCAGGAAGATGCAGCAATCCGCGGGTGCCGAAGAAGTTGCCCTTGATGTGGCTAGGAAGTGGGCCGAGGTGGAGCGGTTGGCGCGCCATGGTGTCGAGGCGGCCGACGTCGTGCAAACAATAACCAGCCCCCATCTGCTTCAGGCCCTGACTGATGTGGCTCGCAACATTGTCAGCAAAGATCTGGTTCCTGCAGTAGCTGGCCCCATGCCGCACGCCGCTCCTGCCGGGCTTCCCGGGACGAGACGTGAGGGTGCAGCAGCCGCGTATTTTCCGGCGTGCATCAATCGCATCTTCGGCAGGGACAACACCAAGCCCGCATCGCCGGCTCTTCCTGAAACGTTCGTGGCTCTTTCTGAACGCGGGGGCAAGCCTCTCTGGATTCCCGATGATGTGAGAGGTCTTTGCTGCTCGACGCCGTGGAGCTCCAAAGGCTACAAGCGCGGTCAGACGTGGATGTCCGAACAGATGAGTGATGCGCTGTGGCGTTGGAGTGACGGAGGAAAGTTGCCGGTAGTGGTGGACGCGGCTTCGTGCACGCTCGGTCTCAAAGACGACCTATTAGAGCATCTCGATGATGAACGTAAGAATCGACTGGAACGTATCACCATCATCGATTCGATCGCTTGGTGCAAAGACCTTCTGCCCTCACTGATCATTCACAAAACGATTCCCAAAATCCTCGTCCATCCCACCTGTTCGACGATGCACCTCGGCCTCAGTGAGACCCTCCTCGAAATCGGCAGCGCGCTAGCTGACAGCGCTGAAATTCCTTTGGGAACCACTTGTTGCGGAACCGCTGGCGACCGTGGCCTGCTGCATCCCGAGTTGGTTCACTCCGCCACACGCGACACAATCGTACAAATCCAGAGCTCCGGGGACGACACCTGCTTCGTTTCTGCAAATCGGACTTGCGAGTTGGGTATGCGCCAAACTACAGGCAAAGTATATGAGTCATTCATTTACGCGCTGGAGGAGTCGACACGACCTTAAAGGATGCCGCGAGTAAATCGCCGGGAATCGGCTCTTCTGCGACGCCCGCCTCCCGTCGAACCGAACCTGTGAGATGGGACTTCGGCATCCGACCGGGCGGCCGTATGAATCGTTTAGTTTCCTGCTCGATCAACTGAGTCGTCCGCAGGCGAGCTAAAAGGATAACCGTATGCGCATTGTCAACTTTGAAACACGTGGAGTCCCCGGAATTGCCGCGGATGAAGGCTCGGGCTGGCACGGCCTCTCGCAGTCAGACAGTGGATTTCCAGGCACTCTGCCCGAGCTCATCGCCCAAGGCTCAGACCTGTTGTGCATCGGCAGAACTCTCGGGCAATCGGCGGGAATCGATCTGAAGGCTGTCCGGCTGCTGCCGCCGGTGCCCGCACCGCCGAAGATTCTGTGCGTCGGTCTCAACTACGAGGATCACCTGGAGGAGAGCGGGCTGAAGAAGCCGGAGTATCCGGAAATCTTCGCCCGCTTCGCGTCGAGTCTGATCGCTCATCAGGACCCGATCCGGCGGCCCCGCGAATCAACTGCGCTTGACTATGAAGCCGAGCTGGCCGTGGTGATCGGCAAGCCGGGGCGCCGTATCCCCCAGGAGCAGGCCCTCGATCACGTGGCGGGCTACTCCGTGTTCAATGATGCGACCGTGCGCGATTTTCAGCTCCGCACACCGCAATGGACGATGGGCAAGAATTTCGATGGTACCGGATCGTTCGGCCCGTGGCTGGTGACGCCGGACGCCGTGCCCCCTGGAGCCCGCGGATTGCGCATCCAGGGGCGTTTGAATGGCCGTGTCGTGCAGGATTCGCGCACCGACCTGCTCATCTTCAGTGTCCCGGTGCTGATTGCAACAGTCAGTGTCGCGATGAGCCTGGAGAAAGGCGATGTGATCATCACCGGCACGCCGGGTGGCGTCGGAGCGGCGCATAAGCCACCCGTTTTCATGAAGGCGGGCGATATCTTTGAAGTGGAGATCGAGAAGGTCGGTGTCCTGACCAACCCCGTGCAGAACGGCTGAGAAAGCGAAATGGAGCCACTCCCTTGCCATATTCTGATTACAAATGTTTCCGGTTCAGGCTTGATTCCGGGGTCGCATTCGTCAGCATCTATCATCCGCCGATAAATCTTCTTGATGAAGTTCTGTCGCAGGAATTCGACAAACTCGGCAGGGAACTCGAGGCCGATGTGGGCGTCCGGGTTGTGGTCGTGCAGAGCGCGCTTCCCGATTTCTTTATAGCCCACTCTGGTTTGGGCCGGGTTGGAGCGGCTTCCAAAGTGGTCTCCCAAACGCGGAGCTTTCGTTTCACGCAGACGATCGGCGAACGATTCAGGAACATGCCCAAGGCAACTATTGCCCAAGTCGAGGGACGGGCCCGGGGCGGAGGGAGTGAGATCGCGCTGGCCATGGACATGTGTTTTGCTGCCGTTGGCAAAGCGATCTTCGGCCAACCAGAGGTGGCGATTGGTCTCGTTCCAGGTGGGGGCTCTACGCAAAGATTGCCACGGCTCATGGGGCGGGGACGCGCCCTGGAGGTGCTCCTGGGCTGCAAAGATCTCTCGGCGGAGCTGGCGGAACGTTACGGCTACATCAATCGAGCGTTGCCAGCGGACGAACTAACACCTTTTGTCGAGAAGCTGGCTCACCGCATCGCCTCGTTTCCTGCGCATGCCATAGCTCACGCCAAGGCGGCCGTGGATATGGGAGCCTTTAGTTCCATGGCACAGGGATTCCTCGTGGAAGCGCATGAGTCCGACTTGAGTGTCGCGAGCGAGGTGACGCAAGCCCGCGTGAAGGAAGCATTGAAGGTCGGCGCCGAAACTTATGAAGGCGAGCTGGAGATGGATTATTTATCGAGACTCTCCCGATAAAAATAACCCGCGACTGGTAACAGCTCACCATCGTCACAGCGGCGCCTGTTAATTAACCGGCGTCCTGGGAACATATCCAGCTTTGTCCTCTTTTCTCTCTGGCTGTTCTCCGAATCAATTAGCGGAGCAGGTTCACTCGCGCGAGATCGATAATTTCATCGCCGCGTCCATTGAGAACGGCCTTCAGCATGAAAAGGCCAAAGCCCTTGGCTTGCTCGTAGGTGATGGTTGGAGGCATCGAAAGCTCCTGGCGTGACACCTGAACCTCGACTAATGCCGGCCCATCGTGTTTGAGAGCCTGAGCGATCGCCGGTGCCACCTGGTCCGGAGTTTCGGCTCTCAGACCGAGGAGACCCGCTCCCTCGGCAATCTTTGTAAAATCGGGATTCTTAAGGTTGGTTGCAAAATCGAGAAAGCCGTCGGCCTTCATTTCCAGCTCCACAAAGGCGAGCGAGTCATTTTTGAAAACGACCAGCTTCACCGGCAAATCGTGCTGCCGCAACGTAAGCAGTTCGCCCATGAGCATCGCCAAGCCGCCATCGCCGGACATCGATATCACCTGCCGGCTGGGGTGGCTGACTTGTGCGCCGATGGCCTGAGGTAATGCGTTAGCCATGGAGCCGTGGGTGAGAGAACCAACGAGCCGACGCTTGCCATTCATCCGGAGATAGCGCGCCGCCCAGATGACTGGCGTTCCGACGTCGAAGGTGAAGATCGCATCCTGGGATGCGAGTTGATCAATCACGCTTGCGACATATTGTGGATGGATAGGTTTCTTACCGGAATCGCCGCTTGCCAGCTCGTCCAGACCCTGGCGTGCCTTACGATAGTGCTCGAGTGATTCTTTCAAATGCGCTTCATATTGATTCTGTTGCAGCCTTGGCAATAGCGCTCGCAGCGTAGCCTTTGTGTCTCCCACAAAGCCAAAATCAACTTTGCTGCGACGCCCCAGCTGCTCGCCTCGAACATCGATCTGCACCACGGTCGCATTCTTCGGAAAGAACTGGCGATAGGGAAAGTCGGTGCCGATCATCACGAGCGTATCGCAGCTCATCATTGCGTGATAGCCGGATGAGAATCCGAGCAGGCCCGTCATGCCGACATCGAACGGGTTGTCATACTCGATGAACTCCTTGCCGCGGAAAGCGTGCACGATGGGAGCCTGTAGTTTGCCCGCGAGCTCAACTAGTTCGCCATGGGCTCCGGCGCACCCGGCACCCCCGAGGATGGTTATCTTCTTTGAGCGATGCAGAACATCCGCAAGTGTGCTCAGTTCGTCGTCGGACGGGCACACCGTCGGTTTCGGCTCGGCAAAAAGTAACCGCGGTTGTTGCTCAACCGCATCTCGCAAAGCCACATCCCCTGGAATCACAACCACGGCAACGCCCCGCCGCGAAATCGCAGTCTGGATCGCAATCTCGAGCACACGCGGCATCTGCTCGGGCTGCGAGATCAGCTCACAATAATGACTGCACCCGGCGAATATCTGTTCCGGACTAGTCTCCTGAAAATATCCACTCCCGATTTCAGCGCTCGGAACTTGCGCCGCGATGGCCAGAACGGGGACGCGGCTGCGCTGGCAATCGTAAAGGCCATTGATCAAGTGCATGTTTCCAGGCCCGCAGCTTCCGGCGCATACCGCCAATTTGCCAGTGAGATGTGCCTCTGCGCCGGCTGCGAAGGCGGCTGCCTCTTCATGGCGCACGCCAATCCATTGGATGTTCTTGCGGGTGCGAATCGAATCCGTGATGCCATTGAGCGAATCGCCCGGGACTCCATAAATTCGCTGAACGGCCGCTCCCACCAAGACGTCTACCAGCAGGTCAGCCACTCTCTTTGCCATCGTCATTCCTTTCCCGAACCTGGTTGAATTCCTGAACTCGCCTTCTTGCTGAAAGGCGGCGTGAAACGCAGGAAGGTTTCACGCCTGCGGCGCTGAAACCCGCAGCGCTAAAAAAAGAGGCAGAAGATTGTGCCACTCCGAGCATTACCTTCTCAAGTCCTTCAGTGTTCTTAGATCATCGACGACGTATGCGAGAGAAGCCCGCATACCTTTGCCACAACGGACGGGCGCCAGGTCGGAGAGTTCTTCGTCTCTGCAGACCGGAAGGGTCAGAGAACCTTCTCCTACCCATGCTTGTTCAAGCTTCACATCGCGCGGAACGTTCTCGACCAGCTCGTGAACTGCCGGCTGGTCCTGCTTGTCAGCTGCGAGACGCGGGGTGTGGAGAAGATTGACGACAGGCTTCTGTTTCAGCAGCGACATGTCGGTGACCGGGTCTCTCAGCGTGACAATAGCTTCCGCCAGACGGTGCCCGGCCGACGTCACGGATCCAGCGAACTTCGATCCCGCTGCGAGGGCAGGTCCCGCCCTTCCCGTCGCGGCGTAATACCTTGTCTGGAATACCTGGCCAAATCGCTTGGGATAGCCCTGCGACCAACCGCGGGCAATTGCCGCGTCGTTGTCCACAAAAATATATGGACAGTAAGCGACCGGTTTGCCCTGGTACAACGCATCTACGAGTATGAAAAACTCGCGGTACTGATAACGGGCCGGGTCGAGATATTCGTCGTCGTTCCCGCTGAACTGCCAATCGTAGAAACAAGCATTGCCGTGACCATTGGCGGAGCGATCGGGGTCGAGCCCGGGAGGCAACACAGCCGCCACGGCAGAGGGCTCCGACCAGAATTCAATGTTGAGAAAGTCGGAAGAGTAGTACCAGGGCGGAGGCGGATTCAAGGTCGATTTGCCTTTTGGAGTGAGTGGATAATTGAAGCCTTTAAGCATTTCAGATCTCCAAACTTAATGTTTTATTGGCGGAACTCGAACAAATCTTGCACATCGATGAATTTGCATTCATCCCGTGCGCTTACCGGTATTCGGAGCGGGCGAGAGGAGCACTGTGAGGGTCTTCGCGGCCTGAGCCGGATGAACGACAATCGCACCGATATCTCCGGAACCGGAGGGACCGGTCATCAGAACGCTATATGGCCTCAGTTTGAAGTATGGGTGTTCGTATGCATCGTGGATGTTCGAGACGATCTGCTTCGGGTCAAGCAAGACAACGAGATCATGCGCAAGGAACGCGATAGTGTTTACTTGCAGTTCGACATCGGAGAGCAGTATGGAACCGGTTTCGGCCACACCCATGGGCGATCGCAGTATGCAAACATCGATGGCGCTCGCCTCCGACCAATGGTTGAGGCTTGCCGGCTTGATGGTACCGGCATACTCCGGAATCGCCGAACAGACGACCCTGGCGTCCGGAAACTTGACGCGCAGGAACGAATCCAGATCAGGCACATCTTTGGTGACGACGACTCCGGCCATGCGAGCGATGGACTCACAAAAGGTAGCCACAAGGTCGGCAGGCTTGTTGGTGTGGAAATGAGGGATAGTGGGCATCGGCTGAGCAACTGGCTGATTGCCTCGAACTGCGTCCAGAATCGTGTTCTTCGAAAGCGCCTGAGTCGAGTTCATAATCTAACTAACCTCGTTTTACTGCCTCGTTCTTCTTGGGGCGGTGAGTTCTGTACCATTCATGGAATGTTTCCCTAGCGGCCTCCGGGACGTCCCGATGCTCACCCCATGCGTTCAGGCGGTTGTAGACGGCGAAGTGGGGAAGGACCTCCAGTGCGCTAGACAGTGTGGCCGTCGCGATCTGGTAGAGAGCGGGATGGCTGAGCACCTTGTCAGCCACCCGCATGGCCTCCTTTTTCACGACCTGGATCTGGTGGTTCTCCTCCATGACTTCGCGCCACCCGTAGATCTGTTCATGTATGTCGATCTTGACCGGACACACGTTCGTGCAGCTGCCATTCAGGGTTGAGGCGAAAGGAAGCTCCCTGTACTTTCGAATCTCAAAGGTAGGCATCATGATGATGCCGATTGGCCCCATATAAGTGGAGCCGTAACTCAGGCCACCACTTCTGCGATACACCGGACAAGTGTTCATGCACGCCGCGCAGCGAATGCATTTCAGGGAATGCCAGAAACGCTTCATGCTGAGACGCGCCGATCTTCCGTTATCGACCAGGATGACGTGCATGGCCGCGCCTTTGCGCGGTCCGCGGAACGTCGAAGTGTACTGGGTTATCGTGTCGCCCGTGGCGCTTCGAGCGAGCAAGCGAATGAAGACTGCCAGGCTTTCCGTGGTAGGAATGATCTTTTCGATGCCGACCGAGCATATGTGTAGCGGTGGCGTGTGCGCCGAGAGATCGGCATTCCCCTCGTTGGTTGCCACCACGATCGCCCCCGTTTCCGCAACGACGAAGTTTGCACCCGTCATGCCGGCGGGCGCGTGGAGGAAGTCTGGCCGGGTATTCTCCCGCATTACCCCTGCGAGGTAAGCGGTATCTTCATTGTTGGGATCTGACCCATACTTCTGCGAAAACAAGACGGCCACGTCCTTGTTCGTCTTGTGGATGGAGGGGCCGATGATGTGCCCTGGAGGCTGATCGTCGAGTTGCTGAATACGCTCACCGAGGTCCGTCTCTGTGACGCGAACCCCTCGCCTTTCGAGGAACGGACGCAGCTCACATTCCTCCGTCAGCATGGACTTAGATTTGACTAGCGTGTTCGCTCCTTGTTGGGCAAGGAGGTCATAGACAATTTGGTTGTGCTCGTGAGCATCCCTGGCCCAGTGCACGATCACGCCGTTGGCGGTGGCCCTGGCCTCAAACTGAGTAAGGTAGTCGGAGAGCTTGGACAATGTGTGCTCTTTGATACCAGACGCTAAGGTCCGGAGTTCCTCCCACTCAGGAACCTGCCGTGCCGCGGCGTCCCGCCTCATTCTCATCGCCCAGAGCAGCTTATCGAGCCGCTGTTCGTGGACGGTGTCAGCCAGAAACTTCTCGGCATTCTTCGCTTGGTCGACTGGACTGCTCATAGAGACACTCCATTCAGTACTTCTGCCAGGTGAAAGAAGGGAATGTCTTGCTTTTGCCTGTGCGCACACGCTTGCAGATGCATCAGGCAGGACATATCCGAGGAGACAATGCAGTGTGGCGCCGCCTTCTGCATGAGAGCCAGCTTGTCGTATCCCATCTTTGCGGAGACCGCCTCCTCGGTCACCGCAAAGGTGCCACCAAAGCCACAGCACTCGTCAACGCGCTCGAACTCGACGAACTCAATACCAGAAACGCCGCTGAGTAGAGCTCTTGGCTTCGAGAAGACCGGGTCATGCACACGTTCGGACATCGAAGCCATATTCAGTCCACGAATCGCAGAGCAACTGGTGTGCAGTGCGACCTTATGCTCGAATCTAGCCCACGGGAATTCTCGGATCTTCAGAACGTCGTGGAGGAACTCAACCAGGTCGTACGTATTTCGGACCAGACTTTGCTTTACTGGTGAGTCCCTCCCAGCGGTGAATTTGTTCCGGATATGATGAGTGCAACTGCCGGACGGAGTGACCACGCAATCAAAGGAGCCGAAGACTCTGGCGCAGTGTTCTTCGGTCGCCCGTGCCTCTTCATAGCAGCCGCTATTGGCCATGGGCTGGCCGCAGCAAGTCTGTTCCTTCGGGTATACGACGTCGACTCCCAATCTTTCGAGCAACTCGAGGGTGGCGATGCCGACGTGTGGATTGAACATGTCTATGTAACAGGGAACCATGAGCGCGACCGGCATCGTCATTTCACCTTGTGAGTCTCAGATTGGTCGAGCAGGGCCGGAAACTGGCGGGGGTTCCGGCATGCCACCCCTGAGGTAAGCAAACTCACTGCCATCGGGAAGTACTCGTACCTCAGCCATCGAGCGGCATGAAAGCGCAGACTGAAACCCGGATTTACGCGGCAATCGTCTCGGCATAGACCTGAGCAATCAAGTGGCGGACGGTAAGCGGCCAGTGTCAATGACCGTGACAGGAGAGCCAAAGTCAATGGAATGACGTTGCGGTCCCGATGTTCAGCGCCAGGAGCCAAATCTCTAACTCTAGCCGCCCGCAACCGAAGCGCGCTCCTCTGCCGGCGGCTCCGTTCCGCTCTTGCTCGCGGCCGCCTGCGAGGTTTTCTCCGGAGCGCAATCAAATCTCATGAGACCCGTGGCTGGAGATACAAAAACCAGCGAATTAGAAAACGTTGCCACGTGACCGGTGTGTCTCCCGTTCTCTACGTCGAATTCTCGCAACTGGAATTGCAGCAGGCCCATGTCGATGACATCGCCGGTAACTCCTGAGACCTGCACACGATCGCCAATTCTGATTCCGCGCTTCCCAACCAAAAGGAGAGAGCCGAGGGTGGCAAGAATGACGTTTTCGAGTGCGAGCAAAAGTCCGGCGCTCAGAAGTCCGAAGTAGGTTGCGACCGACCTCAAGTCCGAGGCCAGCACGAACACGATGACGACCGTAATAGCGAACAGAGTCAGAAATTGGTGGCTCATACGAATGAACCGCCGCCGATTAGGATCGTGAACACGCCGCAGCGTGAACCGGCGCGAAAGCTGGCCGATTACGAGTATCAGAGCCATGATCGCCGCGACCACGATCAGGCGGATCATTAGTTGTTTCCACGCCTGCCTGTACTGGCCCGCCACTGCCATTCGCCACGGCAGCATATGTGATCTGTACTCAGCAAGCAGGACTTTTTGCTTATCGAGCGCGACGATGACCGGAGATAACTCCCTGATGTCGACGGTAAGCGCATCGAGGTGTGATCTTTGTTCTCGCAACAATTGAAGATCGCTGGTCTGCGGATTGCTTATGGCCACACTCTGAATGAGGTGAGTGATGAACCCAGCCAGTGGGATTCGCAGATTATTCGCGGACAGCGTCAAGTTATCAGTGAGGCTTATTTTTTCGTCAACCACGTGAAGCTTATGCTTCATCGCTGAGACATCCGACACCAACCCGAGGATGCCGGCGTCACGGGCAGCCGTTCTGGAAGCTGCTTCTCCTAGGGGCGCTGTCGCCAAGGAAACTGACGGGCCCGTCACTTCCGGTATCGATTGCGCCAGGTCGTCGATGGTGGAGTCCAAATGTCTGCTGTGGGCTTGTCCTTCACCGGGAGCCTGGACAAACTCGACTAGATCATTGAGGCCCTGCGCGACTGCGTCCAGGAGTTGCAATCGAGTTTGAGCGTCTTCCTCAGCCGCTTTCAATTTCCTGCGATCGGCTCCTTTGGCTGTGTTCAGCTTTTTGTCGAGGTTCTTGATCGCCTCGATTGCTTGCTGGCTTAGTTGATCATTTCGGTTCCTTAATTCGATAAAGTGTGCAAGATCAGCAGGAGGAGGATTTGACGAGGTCGGCCGGCCATGCGAAGAAGCGGTGCTCGTTTCCAGCAGGGCATCCGCCTTGGCGAACTCGAACGAGAGCTTCACAATCTGCCGTTCGATCGCTTGATTGTCATCGAGAAACATTAAGTCGGCGGATTCGTTCGCAACTTGCCGTTCGGTGTACACATGGCGATACCAGTTCACCGATTGAAGGAGGTAGCCAATGACTTCTGAGTTCGAGGGAAGCTGATATGCACTTGGCGGGATGTTGGCGGAGAGTCGGCCGGCGATCGCAGCTGCGACAATCGCGCAACAGGCAGCTACCTGCGCACCTTGCTTCAATTTTCTGGTCATTTCTCGAGGACGCCTGACAACCCATAGGCCCTTGCAACCACCCGCGCGTTCAGGCACGCGGTCGGCTGAGGCAACCACACCGGCACCTTACTTCACCGCGTCCCCCGTTTTCGTGGCCGCTTTCTTAGTGCCTTTAGCAGCGTCTTCCGTGCCCTTTCCGATCTCCTTGCCCGTCTGTTTTGACGCGCTCTTAGTGTCTTTGAGCGCGTCAGTGGCGGTTTTGTCAGTGCCATGAGCCACGGCTTTTGTCGCCGACTTCGTGCCCCGTACAACGTCCTTAGCGGCTGTCTCTGTAGCCTTGCCCGCGTCTTTCCCTCCCTTGCCAACGTCGCTGGCAACATCCTGCGCCAGTCCGAGTGAGCCGAACCCGATGATAAAAACCAGAACCAGTGATCTTGCCTTCATGCCCACATTCCCCCTTTTCTCTTTTCTCCTGTTTTTGTGCAAGGACCGTCGTGGTGGCTCGGTCGCCATCTAGCGCGTCATTCACTTTGACAGATGCGTCATGGCTCGTGACATCAGGGCGACTCTCGCTTTCCGACTCTCATACCGGTTGACGTACGGTGTCCACGTGCTATGAAAGCACTTGTCTTGCCAACCGCCGGGAGAATCTCGCCCGCGCTCAACTCGTAGGAGAAAAACACGGTCGCAATGCGCCGCCTCATTGGGGTGATGATTGTGGAAGGCTGCATGCAAGCACCTGGTGGTGAATCGCACAGGCGTGAATCAGGATCGCGCATTCAAATCGCAGAGAACCGGACTGGGAGTAACGGTGACACATATTGCAATTCCTGCAAGCGGCAACCTCAAGATCTCCGTAGATCAGGTGGGAAAGGACGCCGTGGTCCGGCTGACCGGCCGAGTCGATGTCGACTCCTCGCCCGATCTTCGCGGTCGGCTGCGGAATCTCTTGTCGGAGGAAGCATTGCCTCAGACCATCATCGTCGACTTAGCCGGCGTTTCCTACATTGAGACGTCCGGGGTCGCCACCTTGATTGAATCTCTACGAATCGCCCGCCATCACAAGATCACCTTCCGCTTGCAGGGGCTTAGCGGTGCCGTGCTCCGACTGTTCGAGGTCACCGGAGTGCTGGCCCTGTTCGAGGAGAGCGGTTCGGGACAAAAGGTGTCTTGATGGCGAATGTTCTCGAAAGCCTCGGCGAAAGAACAATCGAACATCTCGACTACGTCGGAAGTTTGAATATTCAGTGGTGGGCCACGCTGCGAGCGATGGGGCAGGCGCTGCCCTTTGTGGGAAATCGTTACCGCTGGCGGGCCACCGTGAGGCAAATGCTGGAAATCGGCGTGGACGCGATGCCCATGGTGTCGTTGATGTCGATTTGCACGGGATTCATTCTGGCCATGCAGGGGGCCTCGGAGTTGCGCCGATTTGGAGCTCTGCACTACGTCATTGAATTGGTCGCGGTTGGCTTCACGCGCGAACTTGGACCGCTGCTCACCGCGATTGCGGTGAGTGGGCGCTCCGGGTCGGCGTTCGCGGCTGAGATCGGGACGATGAAGGTGACCGAGGAACTCGATTCGCTCCGCGTCATGGCGCTCGAGCCAGTTGAGTTTGTGCTCGCGCCCAAGTATCTGGCCGCTTTGATTTCCGTTCCTTGCCTCAGCATCGTTGCGAATCTCTTCGGCATATTGGCCGGCGGGCTGTTCATGTTCTTCAGCACTCGCCTGTCGCCACTGCTCTACCTCCATTATGTATTCAACTCCATCACCTTGCGCGACGTGATCACGGGACTCATCAAGAGCGTGGTGTTTGCAACCATCATCGCTCACGTGGGATGCCTGGAAGGATTCCGTGTTCGCGGCGGCCCCGATTCTGTTGGCCGCTCCACTACGAGTGCGGTAGTGAAGTCGACTTTTCTCGTCATCGTTGCCGACGCGGTGTTTACCGCGATTTTTTATTTCACGGTGAAACCCTGATGCCCATCATTTCCGTCCGCGATCTTGTGGTTGAGTACGACGGGCGCCGCGTGCTGAATGGGCTGAATCTCGACATCGAGCACGGAGAAACGATGGTGTTGCTGGGTGGAAGCGGTTCCGGAAAGAGCACCTTGTTGCGCCAGATCATCGGGCTGGAGCGCCCTAAGTCGGGCAGCATCCACGTGAAGGGAACGGATATTACCCGTTGCTCAAAGTCTGAGTTGAAAAAAGTCTTGCGCTCGATTGGGGTGGCATTCCAAAGCGCGGCATTGTTCAACTCGTTGACGGTGGAAGACAACATCGCCTTGCCACTGCGTGAACATACGCGGCTCGCCCCCTCAATCGTCGACCTGATGGTCTGGATGAAGCTGGCCGCAGTTGGCCTGGCCGACTTTGGCAAGCTGCTTCCTCAGGAACTCTCCGGCGGGATGAAGAAGCGGGCGGCGGTGGCGCGGGCGCTGGCGCTTGGTCCCGAGATTCTTGTGCTCGATGAGCCATCGGCCGGCCTTGATCCCATCGTTGCCGCAGAGCTCGATGAACTGATCTTGCTCGTCAAGGAAGCCTTGCAGATGACGGTCATCGTCGTTACCCACGAACTGCCGAGCGCGTTCCGCATTGCTGACCGTATCGCCATGCTCTATCAGGGTTCATTCAGTTCGGTCGGCACGAAAGACGAGATCAAGGCGAGCCAGAATCCGCGGGTGCGGCACTTCCTCGATCGCATACCCGAAAACATAGCGAAGATGCCCGGCGTAACGGCTTACTTCGAAAAATACATGCAGTCGGAGGTAAACCAGTGACTATAGAAGCCAAAGTAGGAGCGTTCGTCCTGGGATGCTTCTCGGTCCTGGCCTTCACGCTGATCTATCTGATCAACGCGCAGCTTGGCGTACACACCGTTCCATATCGCACGTATCTGCGTTACGCCGGCGGGCTGGAACCGGGGGCGTCTGTGTTGTTCGGCGGAATCAATGTGGGAAAGGTGACGGCGGTACGGCCCGCCGCCTCGGACCCTACCAGGATTGAGATTCTGCTGGGCGTGAAAGAAAACACTCCGTTGAACGAAAAATCCGTGGCCAAGCTGGGGCTGCTCAGCGTGATGAGTAGCGCGGCATTATCCATCACCACCGGCAGCAACGATGCGAAGCGTCTGCCCGCGGGGTCCGCGATTCCATCGCAGGAGGCCGCGAGCCTCGACGAGATCAGCGACAAGTTGACGGTCGCCGCCGACAACGCCAACGGATTGATCACCGAAGTGCGAGGCGAACTGCATGGAATCAGCGGAGATGCCCGCACGCTGCTCGCAAACCTGAATGCTGTAACGGGCCAAACCAATCAGCGGAAGGTACGAGAGCTGCTCGATAACGTCAACGCGATGCTTGCGACGGAGCGGCCCAAGATTGACCGGCTTACCGATCAGTTGAATACGCTCAGCCAGCATGCCGACGAAACTATCCAGAACGTGAATGGCACCGTCAGCGAGGTGCGCGAGCCCGTCCGCAAAGATCTGGCTGAACTGCAGGAGACTCTGCTCGAAACCAAGCGTTTGCTGGCTGACATGCAGGTGCTCGTGAAAGCAAATGATTACAAGATCGACGACACGATCGAAAACCTGCGGACAGCAACCCAAAACCTGGATGACTTGACCGAATCGGTGAAACAGCGTCCGTGGAGCCTGATTCGGATCAAACAGCCTGAAGATCGGAAGGTGCCGAAATGATGCGATCGAGTGAAGGGACAGGCGTCCTCGCCCGTTTCGGAGAGCGTCGCCGTCGGATGCGTATGAGAAGAACTGTGACGACGATTGTTTTCTCCCTGTCAGCTCTCGTGATCCTGGCGAGCTGCGGAGGAAGGGCGAGATACCCGAACTACTACACCCTCAACCTGCCTGCGCCACCGGACCCGCCTGCTACGGAGAACGCGCATGCCACTCTCGCGATCCGCGAATTCCGCGCGCCCGCCTACCTGCGTCAGGGAGCAATTGTCTATAAAGCATCCCCCGAACAGATCGGCTTCTATGCGTACCACCGCTGGGCGATCGACCCTCGCGATTTCGTCACCAACTCGATCGTCGAACGCCTACGTGCAAGCGGAGCCTTTGCCCATGTGAAGTCCTATGACGGAAGCCGTGATGTCGACTACGTGCTCAGCGGACGCCTGGAGAAGCTTGAGGAACTCGACTATCAGGGCAGCGTGAGAGTCCATGTTGCTATCTCCGCCGAGATGAGCAGAATCGCCACTGGAGCTATCGTTTGGAGTAACGCTGTTTCGGAGATTGGAGACGTCAATAAGCGCGATGTGCCCGCCGTGGTTTCTGAAATGAACCGCACCATGGAACGGGCGATTGAGAAGCTGCTGACTCCAATGCCAGCGGACGCGGTAACTGGCTCCACGGCAGCTCAGCGAAACTAAACATTCAATAGGCGACTAGTCCGGCGAATCGACCGTTGGAGGCACTGTGCTTCAAGTGGCCTCGCCAGAATCGGGGACCCCATCCCTGCTTTTTCCTCGTTGTCGCTATCGATTGAAGGAGTTTGTTGTGAACTGGTTCACACGCTACGTTTTGGGTAGTCACGTCAGTAAGTGGCTTGCGTTAGCAGAGGTCATTTTACTCGCGCTCGCGGGGGGTGCCTTATTAAAACTTGTCTTTTGGCTCCTTACACCAGAACGCGACGCAGACGAAAGCGAGAAGGATTATTGGCGCATACACGGATGATAAAAAGAGGACCCCCGTCCCGTTAGGCAACGTTTTGAGGGTTGCCGGCGCAAGACTGTGGCCCACGCAAAAGGCATCCGACCACTATCCAATTTCGTATACGCGGCATCTTCAGGCTAATTGAGGATCTTTTTGCCGAATTGAGATCTAACTCGCCTGGCCGCTGCCCGCTGGTCCGCGAAGTTTTTGGTGTCCGCTGAGATCGGGCTTCCCCCGACTGGGCCTCATTTCCGATCAGCCGCGCCGCAATGGCAAACAGCGCGCTTACGGAAATTCCACACATCAAGACACCCATGATCGCCTCTACCGGTCCAAGCAGGCGCCAGACTGGCGGAAGGACAATGTCCCCGTACCCCACGGTTGAGTAACTGGTCGCCGAGAAATAGAAGCAGGACTCCCACGATCGGAAGCATCGCACGCGATAAAAAGCTGCCCAGAGCAGGATCTGCAGGAGGTGCAAGAGAATCGTCATGCTTGTGAACCGAATCATGAGCACGCCAGTATGCCAGAGACTTTGTGTCTTGATTTCACGAGCAAAGCAAGCTCGCACCCAATGGATGAGGACGGCCATTCCTGCACACTCTATGGCGAGCGTCAGGGCGCTGAGGATGGTGGCCGCAAAAGTTTGGCTGAGAAATTCCACAGGTCTTTGCCAGTTAGTTCACTCCAGGAAGAGATCCTTACTGTTACGACAACCGGCGAGTTCACCAGCATTCGCAGGCTAAGACGACGCGAGTGCGATCAGTGCCATTCCATGCGAGGTGCTTCATCAGACCGAAATGCCTTCAGAACAGTGTCGATTATTGGTTAATTAGCGGCACTTGCACCAGTTCTACGTCGATTGCCAAACCCAGCCGCCAGTCGAGCTGATAGAACAACGCGGTTTCCCTGCCGGAAAGCACTTTGCGGAACGCAGGCATGTATTTCAATCGCAGCTGCATCATTGACTGTTCTACCTCAGCACGCTTGCGGATGTAGCTTTCCGCTTGCTCACCCGTCATGCTGCTGTAGTTGTCGGTATAGTCGTGCAGCAGCGCAATTTTCACGTCGTAGATCTTGGAGAGTTCGGCCGCATATTGATCGTAGACGGGCCAAAACTTCTCGGCCTCAGCATCGCTCAACTCCATATTCTCAGCGATGATCTGCTTCTTCTGGGATCTTACATCTTTGCGCAAAAGGTCAACGAAGTCGCCAGCACTCGCTTGTGAGGCATCGTTTGAGGCCGAGGTCTTGGCCGCGTCTTTTTTGGCCGATGTCGAATTCTGGGCCAAGACGGAACTTGCCGACACGAACGCGACCAACGTCAGAGCGATTACAAGAAATTTCTTCTGGTTCATAGACTTCCTTTCAGGTAGGGCGAAACTGAGTTGGGCGCGAATGCCGCGCGCAGTTTCAACCACAAGGCTCTTCAGCAAGCAAGGTTCCAATCGAGCAACTCCATCGACCTCGCAAGCGGCGCAAGACTGCACTTGTCCCCTGGCTACTCACTACTCTTGATCGTAATTTCAAGAAGAGCGCTCCTGGGCCTATGTCCCTGCGCGGCAAAGGGTGTCAAGTGTCACGTGTCATGTGACATGGCGGTCATGGAACTCAAACGGGCGCGCCCGTCCCTTCAAAAAACACACGAATTTGGTCCGATTGCGAGCGCAAGCCTGCGATTGCTTCCGTTAATCTTCGTCGCCGCGAGTGGAACTGCAGTTGCTCCAACCGAACCATGAGAACTCTAGCGCTTCGAGATCTCTCGATGCTCAAGGAGCAACTTTAATGTCCACATCGCCAGTGTCCGCCGGATCCGGGGTGCCGGCCGCAAAACCGCTGCCGCCCGAGACCGATACCGATGAGGCAGTTCCCCGCCGAGGCGCGAGGTGGAAGAACTACGTCATACCGATTTTCGTGGTGCTTCTGGCTCTGGCAGTCTTGATCACCGTCACGCGTAATTGGAATGCGTGGGAAGGCGGCAAGGTCGAACAGGTCACAGATGATGCTTACGTTCGCGGCGACCTTACTCCGCTCAGTACCAAAGTGGCGGGCATCGTGCGCGCAGTTGACGTGGCGGACTACCAGCAAGTACATAAGGGCAATCTCCTGGTCGAATTGCAGGATGATGACTATCACGCGCAGGTGGATCAGGCCAAAGCGGCAGTTGAGGCGGCGCGTGCCGGCATTGAGGAAAATCTTCGCCAGCGCCAGTTGCAGGATACGCGCATCGCGAAATCGCTGGCAGGCATCGATCAGGCCAAGGCACAGATTGCCGCCGCCGAGGCTGGCAAGGATGCCGTGCTGGCTGAGTTGATTCGCGCTCGTTCCGAACGTAAACGCCAGGAAGGGCTTTATCAGACTCACTCGACGACCGAGCAGAACCTCGAGACCGCCGTCGCCGGCGAAGGAAACCTCTCCGCCCAGTTTTCCAGCCGTGACGCCGATCTCAATCAGGCGCAAACCATGCTGCGTAGTAGTGAACTCGCTGCCGAGGCCGAGCGACGCAGCAAAGTCGTTCTCGAATCCCAGGAGACGCAACTTCAGGCTGATCTGCGGGCCAAGCAGGCCAATCTTGCTGCAGTTGAGGTGACCTTTGGCTACACCAAAATCTACGCTCCCGACGACGGCACGGTGGGCGAACGGCAGGTTCGCCCCGGGCAACTCGTCTCCCCCGGCACCCAGGTCATCTCTTTTGTTGCTCTCACAAAGTGGGTGGAAGCGAACTATCGCGAAACACAGTTGACCAACGTGAAAATTGGAGACGCTGCCGAACTACGTATTGACGAATATCCCGGGCAACTCATTCGCGGCAAAGTGGTCGAGATCGCGCCAGCCAGCGGATCGCAATTCGCTCTGTTGCCGCCCGACAACGCCACTGGCAACTTCACCAAAGTCGTGCAGCGTATTCCCGTCAAGATCGCGCTGGACGATCCGGGGTTAGCGGCGACGCTGCGTCCCGGACTTTCTGTGGTAGCGACTGTCCGCACCAGACGATAACCGGATATCTATGGCAGCTTCGACCATCACAGTTCGCCCGTCTGCGGAAGAGATCGCGCGTGCGGCCGCCGCGGCAATGCCGTCTGAGGTCTCGACCCGTCCTCTTCTCGGTATCCTGGGAGTCGTCACTGGCGCCGGACTGGTCACCCTTGCCGGCCGGATGCTGAGTCTCGGCCTTGCCGATTTGAAGGGGCACGTTGGCATAAGCTTCGACGATGGCGCCTGGCTCGACAGTGCTTTCAATGCATCGCTCATGTTTATCGGCCCGTTCACGGTTTACCTCGGGGGGTTGCTGGGGCCACGGCGCGTGCTACTGTTTGCGGCAGGACTTTTCACCGTAACCTCTCTCTTTCTCCCGCTCATCCATAGCTACAGTCTTCTGGTTGCTGCGCTGATCGTTGCCGGGTTGACCTCAGGAACTTTCTATCCGCTCACACTGACGTTCGCCCTTCGCAACATTCCGCTTCGATACCTTCCTTTCACGATCGCCCTCTACGCGACCTTTGTGGACGGGGCGGTAAACATCGCGCCTTCGCTCTATGGCTGGTATCGAGACCATCTGTCCTGGCATTGGATGTTCTGGAACTCCGCTCTAATCGCTCCACTGATGATGATGTGCATCTACTTCGGTATTCCGCCGCAGCCGCCGCGCAAGAAGAGCGGTCCCGCCCCTAGCTTTGCTGGGTTCCTTTACCTTAGCGCGGGATTGGCTCTGATTTTTGCCGCTCTTCAGCAAGGCCAGCGACTCGACTGGTGGCGCTCGGGCGAGTTCAATGCCTGTTTCTGGTCTGGATCTTTCTTTCTCCTGTGTGCGCTGCTTCGGAGACTGCGCGCTCCTAATCCTCTCGTGGCGCTACCTTACCTGCTGAAGTGGAACACCATATTGCTTGGCTGCCTGCTTTTCTGGTTCCGCTTTACGCTCTGTACGACGATCATCCTCATTCCACAGTCTCTGGCCATTCACGGCTTCGAGGCAGACCAGATTGGTCCCGCAATCATCTGGAGCTCAGTTCCGCTCCTTCCGATTGCCTTCATTGCCGCGCTGTTGCTCTCGCGCAAATTCGATCCACGCTTGCTGTTCGCCGCGGGCCTGGCTTGTACGGCGTTCGCAGCCGGGCTGTGCTCGCAGTACACCACCGCTTGGGCGGCGGAGAACTTCTACCGCACGGAATTGCTCGTCGGCGTCGGACAAGCTTTTGCTTTCATCGGCCTGGTCGGCTGCATTGTGCTCCAGGCAATCTTCACCGGCGGCCTGGCAAAAGCAGAGTGGGTCCTCAGCTTTTCCGCTTTCTTTCACGTCATTCGTATATTCGGCGGCACAGCAGGCGCCATTTACATGGGCCACTTCCTAGCCGAGAGGGAGAAGCTGCACTCGAACCTATTGGGACTCCATGTCAGCAGTGGCAACTGGATCACCGATCAGAACATTCGTGCCCTGACGGCGGGCCTCTACGCCAAATCTTCCGGCCTGGCCGCCGCAAGTGCGCGCGCCATTGATCTGATTGGATCCCGGCTGCGGCTCCAGGCATACAGCTTGAGCCTGCTCGACGGATTTCTACTGATCGCCTGGAGTTGCGCATGCGCCTTGATCCTTGTCGCTTTGCTGCGCAAGTCGCCCTTGAACTATGGCGATCTCAGCGCCCTGCAACAGATTCCCGGCGCCAGGAGGAGGTCAAATCTATGAAGCTAAATGTGGCACTATTCCTGTTAGCAGGGACGGCCTTTTCCCTTTCCATTGCGGGGGCCCAGGAACTAAGCAATACGGCGCCTCCGCCCCGCCAGATTACACTGCAGGAAGCTGTTCAGTTAGCGCTCAAGCACAACCACGATATTCGCATCGCCGGCTACACGGTCGAGGAAAAAAAGCGCGCGAAGCAGGTCGCAAAGAGTTCCTATTTTCCATCGATCCGGAATGACAGCAGCTTCATGCATGCGACCGACACAGAGTTGATTCAGATCAAGCCCGGTAGCCTCGGCATCGCCGCGGGAACGCCGATTCCGCCTGCAGACGCGATCATCAGCCAGGGCGGCAAGAACTTTACCACCAGCGGAACCCAGATCACCCAGCCGTTGACGAGTCTGCTCAAGATCAGACAGGGAAACGATCTGGCACAGGCCGAGTTAAAAGCATCGCGTGCGAAGGCGCAGCTTACTGGAAACGATGTAGCGCTCGCAGTCCATCAGGTCTATTACCAGGTCCTCATTGCCCAGGCGCACCGTAGCGCCACCGAAGCGCGAATAAAGGCCTCCGAGGCCCTTCAAAGCGAGCGCGTCGAGCAAGTAAGATTCGGCAGCGCGCTGGAACAGGAATCGATCGACAGCCGCGCACAGTTACTCGAAGCCCAGCAGGAAATACTGACCACCGATCTTCAGTTATCAGATCTGAAGTTAAAGCTCAACGACTTGATCGGCCTGCCACTGAACACCGCTCTGAATCTGGATCCTGCTGTTACCAAACTTGAGGCGACTTGCCACCGCGAGGAATGTGTTACCAGTGCCGAGGCATCACACCCGGAAATCCTTGCTGCTCGAGCCCAGGTGCAAGAAGCGGAGGCCGGAGTTCGTTTGGCCAGGACTGATATCTGGGTCCCCGATGTTGAGGCCTTCGCGCGTTACAGCTACCAGGAGAATGTTCCGTTCCTGGCGCGCAACTTCGGAACCTTTGGCGTTCACTTCGGCTACGATCTGTTCGACTCAGGTCGCAAGAAGGCCTTACTGCGGGAACGCCAGGCACAGTTATCCCAAGCGAAGGAGAACCAGGCGAAGCTGACGGATGCGGTCGAGCTCTCAGTTGAGACAGCGTACAACAAGCTGGAAAGAACGCAGCAGATGTTGAAGGTGTCGGAAGAGGTCTTGGCTCTGCGCGCTGAGTCGAACCGTGTGCGTCAGCAGGAACTAATACGGGGAGCGGCGCTGAACTCGCAGGCGCATACCGCAACGGCTCAGGAATACGATGCCAAGGCGCTCCTACTGCAGTCACAGATGGACTACTTGCAGGCCCATGACGAACTCGTGAATGCGATGGGCAGCGCACCTGAGTAAGTCGTTTTCATCGCACGGAGTGGAAGCCGTATCCAACCGTGGGAAGTTATCTCGAGGACTTCAAGAACCGCGAGCGCTTCAGGACGCAATCGGAAACCGCGAGGAGCCGACGCCATACGTCTCACGATCGAGTGTGCCTCGCAGCATTTTGAGCAACAGCTGATGATTGAATGGTTTAGCGAGGAACTCGACTGCACCCGCTTTCATGGCTTGAGCCCGAATCTCGGCATCGTCATAAGCCGTAATAAAGATGATGGGAACGTTGCATTCCTCTTGTTTCAGCCTGGCCTGCAGCTCCAGACCCGACATTTTCGGCATGCGGATGTCAACAATCAAGCACGCGGCTCTGGAATGCAAATCGGATTCCAGGAACGCTTTTGCTGATCCGAAGCGTTGTGCCTCGAACCCCCCCGACTCGATTAGGTCCCCCAGTGAGTCCTGCATGGACTCGTTGTCATCGATGATGGCAATTAACTTGGACGTGTGGCCCCCCTTGCATGCCGCGAATGCAATATCGCTTGATCAATCACGCTTATGCTCACTTGTTTACGGCAAAGGCGAAACCGGTGTAAATGGAACAGCGGTGATGTTGCGATGAAATCGGAGTGAAAGCAGGAAGTTGTTGATTCTTAAGCAAAGTCGGCGAGCCTTGATGCCCTCTCATGCTCTGTTTCGACAATTCCGGGTTGCATTGGTACAGTTTCTTATTCTGCATGTGCGGTTCCCATGTACACCCTTCCCTCAGGACGCGTTCTGTTCGGAGCCTTTGAGCTCGACCTCAGCACGGGCGAACTGCGATCGACTGCGACGCCAGGTCCGAATAATAAGGTTCTCCTCCGAGAGCAGGTGTTTCGAGTTTTGTGGATGCTCCTTGAACGTGAGGGCAAGATTGTCACCCGCGAGGAAATCAAGGGAAGGCTGTGGCCGAACGATACAGTTGTGGATTTCGACCAAAGCATCAATGCGACGATCAAGGCCCTGCGCCGTTCCCTGGGGGATTCAGCGGACAACCCTCGGTATATCGAGACCTTGGCGCGGCGTGGCTATCGATTGATGCCGACCATCGAATACCTGGAGTCAGCATTAGGAACCGCGCCCGGAGAGCTCACCACGGAGGCGCCCCTTCAATCAAGCTCGCTTACTGGGAAGAAGGTTTCGCATTACCGGGTGCTCGATGTCATCGGGGGCGGTGGCATGGGAATGGTTTTCAAAGCGGAGGATCTCAAACTGGGTCGGCTGGTAGCGTTGAAGTTCTTGCCAGAAGAGTTCGCCGGCGATGCAATTGCCCTCAAGCGTTTTGAGCGTGAAGCCCAAACCGCCTCGGCACTGAACCATCCCAATATCTGCACCATCTACGAAATTGAAGAGCATGAGGGACAGCCGTTCATTGCCATGGAGCTGCTTCACGGAGACACCCTGCGTGATTACTTGTCTGCCTCGAGGCAAAAGCCGCTACCCCTACCTGAACTGTTAGCGATTTCGGCCCAAATTTGCGACGGCTTGCAGGCCGCGCATGACAAAGGAATCATTCACCGCGACATCAAGCCGGCCAATATCTTCCTGTGCAAGTCTGGCACGGTAAAAATACTGGACTTCGGATTGGCGAAGTTGGCGGGCAGTGATGTGGCCCTGGAGAGGGAGGAAGCAGCGAGCGCTTCTGTACCCAAAACTTCTTCGACCGAAAGTCTGAAGAAGGCGCTCACCCACACAGGAACTACCGCGGGGACAGCAGGATACATGTCGCCCGAGCAGGTGCGGCATGAGGAACTCGATACACGAAGTGACCTGTTCTCGTTCGGTTTGGTGGTTTATGAGATGGCCTGCGGACATCAGGCATTTACAGGGCAAACACTCGTGGATGTTCACGAGGCCATCCTGCATCAGCCTCCCGCTCCGGCCAGAGCCCGCAATCCGGTTCTGCCGCGCAGCCTCGATCTTGTGCTGGCGAAGGCGCTCGAGAAGGACCGCAATCGACGTTACCAATCAGTGACCGCACTGAAGGATGATCTCAAGCGAATCACACGGGAGGTCCATCCGGCAAGACGGCGGACGCGGCGGGCTTTGGCGACAGGTGCGCTGCTCGCGGTTGGTGCGCTCAGTCTCTGGCGCTACGAAGTTTATCGCCATCGCATCACTCTCGCTCCCACCGACACAATCGTGCTGGCCGACATCGACAATCGAACAGGCGACCCTGTTTTCGACGGTGCTTTGAACACTGCATTGCGCTATGAAATGGAGCAGACGCCATACCTAAACGTGCTGGGAGTGGACAAAGCGTACGCCACCATGGGACAACTGAATCTTGCGCCGAGCACCAAGATCACTCCAGAGATTGCACGGCAGATTTGTAGTAAGACCAACAGCAAGATGGTGATCTCTGATTCCATCGCCGACGCCGGTAACCAATATCACCTGGAGACGAGGGCACTCGACTGCATGTCAGGCGCGACCTTGGCAGAGGAAGAAACTGACGTTGGCGCTCGTAATCAGGTGGTCCATGAGTGGGGAGCGACGGCCGTGCGCCTTCGGCGGAAGCTCGGGGAGCCGGCCGAATCGCTGGCCCGGTTCAATCAGCCGCTGGAAAAAGCGACCAGCGCCTCCTTGGAAGCACTCCAGACGGGCGCTGAGGGAACCAAGCTCTTCCTGGCTGGCAATTCTGAGGGAGCGCTCAAACTCTATCAGCAAGCTGTCGAACTGGATCCAAACCTTGCACTGATGCATGGGCGCATGGGCGCGGCCTACCTTTTCCTGGGTAACATTGAGTTGTCGGCGGCTTCCTACAGGCGGGCATACCAACTCCGCGACCGATTGACCGAGAAAGACCGGTTGAATACCGAAATCGCCTATTACGGCCGGGTGACCGGCGACTGGGAGAAAGAATATTCTTCCGTGCTTCGTTTCTTAGAAATATTTCCTCGGGATGTGCTCGCTCATGCCAACCTCAGGGCTGCATTTGTGTATCTCGGCCAGCCCGACCGCGCCGCTGACGAAGCGGTTGAGACTGCACGGTTGCAGCCAGGCTCATATTATTTCGGTAGCGCGATACAGTCCATCAGGTTCGCAAGCAGATTCAATGAGGCAAAATCATGGCTCGCCAAAGCGGACGCCCTTAAACTCGACAATTTACTAATCCGGCGGGAGAGACTGATTGTGGCATTCGCTACAGGCGACCGGGACAACGTCGAAAAGATCCTCAAGGAGGAGGAGCGAGGCAGCTATCGAGAAGACTTCCTGCACGAACATTCCTTGATCGAGATTCAGCAGGGTCGCTTTCACTCCGCCGAACGTCTGCGACTGCAAGCGTTGGGGCGAACCTCGAAGGCTAGCAATGCCGACTGGTGGGTGGTCCTCTCTGCCCTGGAGGATGCCGAAGTCGGAAAGGACGTGCAAGCTCGACGCTATGAAAGCAAGGCAGCTGGAAGCCCGCTAGATCGCAATAACAAGATCGCCCTGGCGCTCGCGCACGCGCGATCAGGACGAACAGCGGAAGCCGGTAGACAGGCAGACCAGATCAGCGCGGAGAGCCCCGAGGACACGCTCGTGCAGCATTACTTCATTCCCACCATCCGCGCCGCGATAAAGCTCCGGCAACACGATCCGGCGGCAGCCATCGATCTGCTCCGCGGCACTGCCAAGTACGATCTGGCGTTTACAGGATCGTTCGAGTCTGTGTATCCCGCCTACATCCGCGGACTCGCATACCTGGGGCTCGGCGATGGCCAATCGGCCGCGGCTCAGTTCCAAAAGCTGATCGACAATCCTGGTTTTAGCGTGAGACATGTCATCGGACCCCTGGCCCGGCTCCAACTCGGCCGCGCGCAGAAGATGATGGGCGACAACGCATCCGCCCGCAAATCTTACGAAGAATTCCTTAGCATTTGGAAAGACGCCGACGCCGATATTCCCGTCTATCGACAAGCCAAAGCCGAGTACGCCCAGCTCCAAAACATGCGTAACCAGACGCGATGACTACGGCACCTCGGTTGGCAAGGTGAAATGAAAGGTTGCACCTCGTCCATCATTGTCCATTGCCCACAACCGGCCGCCATGCGACTCTACAATAGAGCGGCTGATTGCTAAACCCATGCCGCTGCCTTGCGGCTTGGTGGTAAAGAACGCGGAAAAGATCTGATCCATCTTCTCCATTGGCAAGCCCAAGCCTGTGTCACTGACCGAAAACAGCAGTTGACCGTCTTGCAGTTCCGACTTCACTGTAAGCTCTCCGCCTGAGTCCTTCATGGCTTCGATGGCGTTGAGCATGAGGTTCATGAACACCTGCTGCAGCTGCACACGGTCTACCCTGACTTCGGGCAGTTCGGCAGCAAGTTCTGGGCGCATGGCAATGGAGTATCGGATGGCCTCACCCTGCAGCAATGTGAATATTTCGTGGACGATTCCGTTCACATCGACCAACTCACGTTGTGGAGGAGAGTTCCTGTAGAGAGAACGTATACGGTCGATAATTTCAGCCGCGCGATTCCCATACTTATCGATTCTGGCGGCTGCCGCACGGGCCCGATCAAGATTGGGCGGTTCGTGCGCGAGCCATTCAATACAGCTGTTGGCGCTGGTGATGGCGGCAGCGATGGGCTGCTTGATTTCGTGTGCCAGTGATGCTGCCATTTCGCCCAACGTACTCACACGATCGATATGTGCCAGATCGGCCTCGAGTTGTCGCAGTTTTTCCCTCTCTTGCTCAGCACGCTTGAGCTCCGTGATGTCGGTCGAGCTGCCTGCGAACCCTTCCAAATCTCCGGCGTTGGAAAGGACGGGATGGCCAACAGTGTGGATCCACTTCACCATTCCATTCGGTAAAAGAATACGGAACTCCTGATCGTAGTCGACTTTTTCCACGAATGCCCGTTCGAACATACCCTTCCACTTAAGGCGATCCTCCGGGTGAAGGCGTTCGAGATATTCTTCCCAAGTCGGCGCTCCCTTGACTGGATCGAAGCCGTAAATCCGGTACCACTCCTGGGAGAGGTGCACAGCCTTCCGATCCACAAAGCTCCAAGCCCAGCTGGCCGTATGGGTCAGCTTTTGCGCTTCGGCAAGATGACTTTCGCTGCGGCGCAGTTCCTCCGTTAATCGCTCTTGATCCGTAACATCCATTCCTGTCCCAAGGAAACCCTGGAAAGTCCCCCTTTGCGTGACCGGAATACCCACACAGCGTATGTGACGAATCTCTCCGTCAGGCCGCACAATTCGTTTTGTAAAGTCGAAAGCAAAACGGTCATCCAGCATCTTCGCGATGCCTTGTTTCATGAACGCGCGATCTTCCGGGTGTACAAGAGCCAAATATTCTTCTACTGTTGGCGGCTTGTCACTCGGTTCAAGACCATGGATCCGAAACAACTCGGAGGACCAGTATTCGAATCCAGCTGCGTTCAAGGCCCAACTTCCCATATGGGCAACGCGCTGCCCCTCCACGAGATACAATTGGCTTTGTTGAAGCGCTTCCTCCGCACGCTTCCGGTCGTCAATATCAGTCAGTAAGTTGTACCAACCAGTGATTCGACCTTCGGCGTCTCGTACAGGGAGAGCGCGAACCTGGAACCACCGATATATGCCATCGCCACGCCTGCAACGGTGCTCAATGTCGTAGGGATGCCCAGTTTCGATCGAACTCGCCCAGGCGAGGATCACGCGAGGAAGGTCATCCGGATGAACGGCGTCACTGGTGGCCCAACTCTTCAATTCCTCAGGTGACTTGCCGAAATATTCCAAGACCTGGCGGTTGAGGAGTTGGGCCTCACCGGTCGTGCTCATGGTACACACGAGCCCGGGAATGCTGTCCACGATCAAACGAAAACGCTGTTCACTCGACCTCAAGGCTTCCTCGGCGCGTTTGCGATCTTCAATGTCCGTCAGGGTTCCGTACCATTTAACAATCTTTCCATGCGGGCCCCGAAACGGGACGCCACGCACTAGAAACCATCGATATCCCCCGTCGGCGGCGCGACGGAAGCGGGCCTCGTCTTCGAAATGCTGTCCGGTCGCAACCGAAATGCGCCACTTTTCGGAATGGCGCACAAGGTCTTCAGGATGGATCGCACGCCGCCAACCTGAGCCTGAACTCTGCTCGACAGAAAGCCCGGTGTATTCGGTCCATCGTTTATTTACAAATAAGCTGGAGCCGTCAGACAAGGCAGTGAAAGTCATCGCCGGAATTGTTTCCACAACGTCCCGCAGACGCTTTTCCTGATCCTTGAGCTGACGAATGCGCCATCGATGGAGTGCCCACAGCAGTGCAAGAAAGGCCGCAAAGCACGAGAACCGGAACCAGTAAGTTTGATAGTAAGCCGGAGCGATGGAGAAATTGAAGGACGTGCCGGCTTGGTTCCATAAGCCGCTGTTATTGCACGCCATCACGCGGAAGGTGTAATTGCGCGGAGGAAGGTTGCTGTAGAACGCTTGCCGGCGAGTGCCAGCGTCCTGCCAATCTTGATCCCAGCCTTCAAGTTTGTAGCGAAATAACACTTTCTCCGGCACAACAAGACTGAGGCCTGAGTAGTCGATCTCTAGCTCGCGCACCGGCGAGGGTAGGCGGGGACTCGATTGCACATCGCCCGACAAAGTTTTCCCGTACTCCTTGCGGTCAGCGACGACTTTTTCGATATGCACCGGTGGTGGGAGCTTGTTGAAGGGAATCTGGTGCGGATCGACGACGCTGATGCCGTCGGGACTCATGAACCAGAGTTTCCCATCACCTGACTTGGCGACGCGCGGCGTATAATCGCCAACCACAGCGAGAGTCCTTAGCCCGTCCGAATTATCGAAAACTGTAGTGCGGATCGTGCCAGGAGGCTTGTCTGCAGCACTAGCCTGCGTGTCCAACTCGGAGCGCGCAACTCGCACCAAACCGCAGGGCATCATGAGCCAGACCGATTGGGCGTCGTCTTCCATCGTCCACTGAACCGCATCGCAAGGCAAGCCGCTCTTGCTCGTTAACGTGGCGATGTGGCCATCTTTCAATCGGGTGATCCCACCCTCAGTGGCGATCCAAAGTGCCCCTTCACTGTCGAATCGAAGCTGATTGACAGCCCCCTTGCCTAGTCCATCGGCGGCCGAGTAGGACGAGCGGACCTGGCGATCACGAAACCATACGACGCCACCCTGCGAAAATCCGAGCCACAGGCCGCCGTGCAAAAGATCCGGAGCCAGAAAAACCGCAGGATCCTTGTGTCCAAATGTGGCCCAGGGAATAGGTGGGAACACATGATCCTGCGACAATCGTAAGAGGCCGAGTTCGCGGTTGGCGATCCACAGATTTCCGGAAGCGTCCATGGTGATGGACCCCACCAATCCACCAGGAACCGAGGTAGGAACAAAACGATTAGTCTCGAGATAGCCGACCCCGCTCGGTGTGGAGACCCAGATTCGCCCGCGAGAGTCCTGAAAGAGGGACCCGACACCCTCATCCAGTAATGCGTTGCCGACGGCCTTATGTTTGCTCGCCGTGGTCCTATGCTGGCGATGCACTGTAATCTGGCGATGACTCAGCCGGTTCAGCCCATCAAGAGTAGCGAACCAAATGCTTCCGTCCCTGGCCGCCAGCAGGCCTCCCCAGGGAATATCGGACAAACCTTGTTTCCGCGCATACGTGACCACGGGAAGCTCGTGAAAACGGTCGAGCCCATTGATAGTGGCGACCCAAATATTGCCCTCACGATCCTCAAACAAATCGTAAATGTCGTTGCCGGAAAGTCCGTCCGATTCTGAAAATACATCGGTCCGTCCTTGGTGTATATGCACGATGCCCCGGCCCGCAGGAGCCACCCACAGACCACCGTCGCGATCGCGAAGCATTTTCAGGACGCGGAACCCGTGCCTCGCAGTGGGGAACTGATATACGGCTTTCGCTCTTCCCCCAGCCAGGCGCATGACCGCGCCGGTTGCAGCGATCAAGACAGTGCCATCCTCACTATCGGCCATGCCCTGCATTCTTCCGTTTGGCAGGCCTGGTACCGCATAGAATTCCGGCGGTCCGGGTCGCCAGCGCCACACCCCTGTCTCTAATCCGACCCAGAGATTTCCTTTGCTGTCCTTATGCAACCCGAAGACGCCGCGGTCAACACCGCCCATCTCCGGACCGCACCGGACGCTGCCATTGCGAATTTCGCAGAGTTTTCCGTCGGGCGGACCACTTGTGCCGGCCCATATCGAGCCCTCATCGTCTTCAGCCAGAGCAAAGATACGCAATCCAGCCAGTTCCACGTACTGCGTGAGCTTGCCGTTCTTCCAGCTTGCGAGTCCACTCCATGTACCGATCCAAAGGGTCCCGTCACGCGCCACGACCAGTCTTGTGATGGTGTTGGAAGGGAGTTGCTGATCTGGCGGCGGCTGCCAAAGTACGTTTCGGACGCCATCGAAGCGATACAAGCCAAAGGCTGTTCCCAGCCAGAGGTACCCGTCCGGGGTCTGCGCCATCGCGATAATGGAGCCTTTGGCAAATCCGTCCCGGATCTTCCAGGCCGTATGCGCGTACTGGCTGACGTCTGGCGCCGGATTCAGCGCGAACGCACAAGTTCTCGCTATCAGCATGCCGGCCAGCATCGCACCCGCCAATTTGCCGTGAACTGTTTGCAAAATCGCGCCCGGCGCGGGTCTCAACCCAACAGCCGGCCCTCCGATACGCTCATACTATCCGACGCGGAGTGACTCAAGGAGCCAAGCATCGGCCCTCGCTTTTTCCCCGCATGTCTACCAGATCAACTTCAGTCCGAACTGTATCTGGCGTGATGTGGTCGTCGTGGAGGTAAGCACGCCCGCCGAAGAAATTGGGACTCCGTTGGCCCCAAACAGGCTGGTATTGTTGGTCGTTACCACCGGCGACGCAAAATTTGTGTGATTCAACACGTTGAAAAACTCAGCTCGGAATTGCGCATGAAACTTCTCTGAGCCGCCTAGGTTGCGAACTAGCGAGGTGTCCAGGTTGAGAATGCCTGGGCCGATAAGAATGTTGCGCCCCGCGTCCCCAAACCGCGTGCCCGGGTTGGGAAAAGCAAAACACTGCGTTTTGATGTAGTCAAGCGGATTTCCCGGATTCACACGGGAGCCGCTGCATCCCGCTCCGGTCAGCACATCCGGCCGGTCGAACTGATCGCCCTTCATTCCTAACGGGTCTCCTGTGATTATTGGTGTAAACGGTTCGCCGGAGGCAATGTGTAGAATCCCACCCCATTGCCAACCGTTTAATGCCCGTTGCAGCGCTCGTGGCTTGGCTTTGAGACCCGGGAATTCCCAGATGTAGTTGACCGAGAGATTTTGACGGATGTCGAAGTCGGCGAGTCCACGACCATTTCTTTCATCGAACCAAAGCGTGGGGGAACTGTTCGCGAAGGTACCGGGGTTGCTGTTCGCCGATTCGGAACCCGAGTCAATAATTTTGCCCCACCCGTATGACACTCCGGCTTGCAGACCGTGGTTGAGTTGGCGAGTTGCCTGTACCTCAAGGGCGTGGAAAATGGAATCGGAGTTCCACATAGTGCCGGAAATCTGGCCTACGTTTGGGTTCAGAGGAGTTCCATTTACCGGCCATACATAGCCCTGCGGCGTCAACGTTGGAAGCACCATGTCGAAATTGTTCGTGAAGTAGGGAAGATGAACGCCGCGCGATCCCGTGTAGCCCACCTGCAGCACCGTATCCCGGGCAATGTTTTGCTGAATGTTGAAGTTCCACTCCATGTCATAGCTGCGCGGAGGATTCGGCTGAATATACGCGTAACGAAGTGTCGGCGTGGTCAATAGCGGAAATGCTCCCTTCGGAAATGACCCCTGGGGCAAGTTCGTGTCGTCGCCCAACTCAAAAAATGGAGCCGACAGCAGGCTCGTCGCCGCAAACAGATAGGGGAGAGGCAGGTTATCGAATATTCCGAAGCCAGCGCGGACGGATGTCTTACCGCCACCTAGTGGATCCCACGCAAAGCCCACCCTCGGTTCAAAATCGAGCCTCGTCGGATTCGAGAAGAAAGGATCTCCGAGGTGTGGGGTTGTTGAAGTCAACGATGGCAGATTCGAGAGTTCCCCGTCTGCTTCGCTCGGGACGGTCGCTGCTTCATAACGCAGACCCAGATTGAGGGTCAAATTGGGCCGCGCTCTCCAGTCATCCATAACGTATCCTGCATAAATAGACTGGCGGAGGGCGCGTGGTGTGATTCCACTTCCGATTGGCGCGTTAAACGACGTTGGATGGTCCTGCAAGAAATCGGGAAGTGATCCGAACACGAACTGGCCTAGCGGGCTGGTTTTGCCCAATTCGTTGTCCCGGATGTTCTCAAAAGCAAAACCAAACTTTAGGGAATGAGTTCCTAACGTCGCGAACGCGTCATCGTAGAACTGATACGAGTTGTAATGAAAATCGAACTCGCCGACGGCCCCAAAGCCCCCTGGAAACGTCGAGAGTTCCGAGTTCGTTATAACTCCCACGGGTTGGCCAGGCAAAAAGCCGAGCGACGCGTCCGCTGCCACAGGGTTAATCGCCCGTAAACTCTTTGCGGCTTGCGAGACTACACGGCTGAAACCTAATCGTGCCGTGTTGGTCATTTGGGCACCGAATGAGTGCGTTTCCTCGAGAACGGCGGCTTGGCGGCGGGACAGAGTACCGATGATGTT
>Ga0307474_10000177_pt1 | contig 47154 bp, 42 predicted proteins | sample atmos_gasesECM1C_2_FD_203312 | JGI IMG/M metagenome (GOLD analysis project Ga0307474, IMG submission 203312) | Hardwood forest soil microbial communities from Morgan-Monroe State Forest, Indiana, United States - atmos_gasesECM1C_05 | ecosystem: Environmental > Terrestrial > Soil > Temperate... | reverse complement strand
GTGCTGGTGTTGTTCAGTGTGGCGAAATCGTTACTGGTGACATTGAAGGGCAATATGCTCCCTCCCGGGTTGTGGAAGGGCGAACGATTAATGTAGAACTTTCCCTCATTGAGCAGGGTTGGTGTGAACGTGTGTTGCAGCGCGATCATGTAATTTGCCGGATGATTGATGATTGCCTGATTGTCCCCAGGGACGCTCCCCGAGAAACTAGCCGGCGCGTTCCACAAGCTGATATCACGCTGCGCCCGGCCGTAAAGTAGAGTTTTGTCACTGATCTTATGATCAATCCGTACCAGCCAGGTGTCTTCGTGTATCGTCGTCTGCCTTCCCACGGTGAGGAGATCCTGATTGTTAAGATCGCTTGGATTAGTGGTGCTTCCCTGCCACTGAAAGGCGGCGTCGGGGAAGACGAAACGGGGTGCGCAACCGTTAATTGTTCCTACCGATGCGCGCCAAGGAAACGATTGCATGATGGTGCAAAGTTGTGGCTCGAAACCACTGGGTGCGTTGTTCAAAACGTACTGCTGGTAGCTTGATGTGATCGGTCCGGGTTCGCCCGTGCCGGAGAACGCACCACAGCAGAGTCCCGCGGGCACGATGATTTGCTCCCCGTTAAACTGCAACTGACGCAATCCTTCGTAGTTGATGAAAAAGAAAGTTTTGTTCTTGACGATCGGCCCGCCAACCGTCATGCCATACTGCCCCATCCGGAAGGGCGGGACATAAGGGTTTCCGTTCACGTCAAAGTCGTTGAAATTCCGCGCATCGAAAACTGAGTTTCTGAAATAACCGTATAAGGTCCCGTGGAAGTCGTTGGTTCCGTGCTTAGTCTCAGCGTCGATTTGTCCACCGGCTTGGGTTCCATATTCGACGTCATACAGGGCGGAGTCGACACGGTATTCTTCAATCGCATCCGCAGAGATCTGCAAGCGCGTTTGCGACTTTTGCGCCTGTTCCTGAATGCCGCCGGCGTCGACCCCGTCGATTGAAAAATTGTTGTCGTCGCGTGCGCGACCGGCAAAGCGAATCGTTCTTTGATCGCCGCCACCATCATCCTGGGCAAAGGGCGCTAGCAACGAGAGGGTGGTCCAATCGCGCCCGTTGTCGGGGAGATTCGCGATCTGGTCCTCACGGATGACCGTGGACGCCTCTGCAGAACTGCGCTCTGCTGGTTCTGCGGTCGCTTTGACTTCAACTTTTTCGGCGACGGCCCCAACGTCAAGCTTGACATCCAAAGTGCGCGTTTGGCCCACCTCCATCCTGACATCGTCAATTACGCGTGTCCTGAAACCTTCATTAGTCGTGCTCACTGTATACCGGCCAACCGCCAAGCCCGGGAAGCGATAGTAACCACTGGCATTGGTGCGCTGCTCCTCAGCAATTCCGGTGTCTACGGCCAGGGCTTTGACTTTTGCGCCGACAATAGCAGCTCCCGTTTGATCCGTCACTGTCCCTTCGAGCACCGCCCGATCCACTTGTGCGAGCAATGACGTGGTTGCGAGCGGCAGAAGCAAACAGCCGACAATAATGAGCGCACCGTAACATGAACGCATGCAGGCCTCCCATGTCAACTCCGCCGGGCAAAGCTTTCCCGCCAAAGTTGTGGTTGCTGATGATCCGCGATTCTAGGAAGGCCTTGTGAAGCCGATGTTAAAGGAAGGTTAATTTTTTTTCAGACTGCACTTTCCGCCCGCCGACGTTCTACCCTTAGGATGCAGTTTTCCTGTAGTCACCAATCAGGACCATGAGACTGCTAGTTGTGGAAGATGAGCCTCGGATGCTCGAATTGCTTCGGCGAGGATTGACCGAAGAAGGGCACGCGGTCTTCTGCGCCGGGGATGGCAATCAGGCCTGCCTCAAACTTCGGGAGCAAGAATTTGATGTGGTGATCCTTGACGTGATGCTCCCCAAGATGAGCGGCTTCGAGCTGGCGCTGCAGATGCGCACAGAGAAAAATGCCACGCCAGTTCTCATGCTGACCGCAAGGGACTCAGTTCCCGACATCGTACACGGTCTGGAGTTGGGCGCCGACGATTACATGACGAAGCCTTTCTCCTTCCATGAACTCCTGCTGCGATTACGGGCGGTGAAACGCAGGGCGTCCGAGAGCCAGCCTCCGAAACTCCAGGTTGGAGACCTCTGGCTTGATCCAAGTACTCGTCAGGTGAGCCGCGGCGGAGAAGCCATCAGTCTCACGCGAACGGAATACAACTTGCTCGAACGCCTGATGAGCAATGCGGGAACTGTAGTTCCCCGCGACATGCTCATCCTGTCAGTGTGGGGACGCAAGCCGGAAATCGAAGACAATACGCTCGACGCCTTCATGCGTCTATTGCGCCACAAGGTAGACAACCGTGGCCGTAAGCGGCTCATCCGGACAGTGCGCGGAGTGGGATACACCGTGCGGACGGAGGTCCGAGAGTGAAGAAATTATCGATTGGCTTTCGCCTCACGCTTTGGTATCTGCTGCTCTTCGCTGCGGCTCAACTCATCTTCGGCACGGGAATGTGGTTCTTCGCGCGGCGAAGCCTGTACCGCATCACCGATAATGCTCTGCACGGGCAAATCGACGATCTAACCAATTTTCTGCAGGCTCAGAAGAAGAACGCTACCGTCGCCAAGCTGCAGGAGGAAGTCGCTGAGACCTATGTGATCGAGCATTCCGGGGATTATCTGCAGATTTACGACGAGAGCGACGGCACCTGGATTTTTCGTGCTGATTTTCTGCGACAACATGCTTTGGCGCCTGCAGCGCCCGGTGCATTAACGCGTGCCTTCTATCGCGACGAGCAACTGGGCAGATCGCTTCGCTTTGTGACCCAAAGAATCGAGGCGAACGGCCGCGTTTTCACCGTGCAGATGGGCCTTCCGATCGATCAAGTCAACCAGACGCTGGTGCTGTTCCGCGGGTACCTGCTGTCATTCGCGCCGCTCCTACTGCTCGCTGCGGCTTGCGGTGGTTTCTGGCTGAGCCAAGAAGCCTTGTCGCCAGTGGACGCAATCACCCGAACGGTGCGCACAATCAATGCCACAAACCTGAACGACCGGCTGGAGAAGCTCACAACCGGCGACGAACTTCAACGCCTGTCCGACACTTTGAACGAAATGCTTGCGCGCATCGAGCAAGCATTTATCCGTGTGACTCAGTTCACCGCAGATGCCTCTCACGAACTGCGCACGCCCATCTCATTGATCCGCACCGAGGCAGAGATCGCCCTTAGAAGATCGCGAGGCGATGCCGAGTATCGCGAAGCCTTACGTCATGTGCTCCTCGAGGCCGAGCGAACGTCGGGGCTGATCGAAGAGCTTCTGTCCCTCGCCCGCGCTGATTCTGGGCGCGAAACCCTCAGAGTCGCTTCTCTGGACTTATCCGCTCTCGTTCGCGAGGTCGGTGAACAATGGCGTGAATTGATGGCCGCGCGAAATCTAATTTTCAATCGCGCGTTAACCAATCAGGAAGTCACCGTTCTCGGGGATTGCAATGCGCTGCGGCGGCTGCTGGCGGTCTTGCTGGACAACGCTGCTAAATACACGCCCGCGCCTGGCACCATAGAGCTTTGCCTGGAAAGCACCGGCGGCTCAGCGCTGATTCGTGTCTGCGACTCCGGGATCGGGATCGCTCTCGAAGACCAGCGCAAGGTTTTCGAACGGTTCTATCGCGTCGACAAAGTGAGAAGCCATGATCTAAAAGGGGCAGGTATCGGTCTCGCGATCGCTCAATGGATCGTGCAGCAACACAAAGGATCGATCACGGTTCAAAGCTCACCGGGTGCGGGCTCCACCTTTCTCGTCGAATTGCCGCTGCAAGCAGCGCAAATGGAAGTGGCCGAATCTTCAATAACGATCTTCATATAATTACCTGCTTGCAATTCCGGTCTGGCGGTCATGTCGGTCTGAAGCCCAGTGGTGTCTAGTTTTGCGGGAGAATACGTTCTAGTGAATGGGGCTGATCGGCTCGCTTCATGTGGCGTTTGCTTCAGGCGTTCACGTCCCCCCAAAATTACCGGATGTCAAGGGCGAACAATAAGAGAATGTTCCAAAAGGAATCCTGAGTGTAAACACTGCGCATTGTGGTCACCGAATCAGTAAGCCACAATTTATAGTGCTTTCCCGTCGACGATCTGACTCGCAACGTCAACCATGAAGTTTCTAATTGACAACAAACAGCTTAGGCGTAAGATGTGGGTGAAAGTGGTAGAAAGTGGTCGAGGCAATAGAGGTCGTGGGCAAGACTGGAAACTGAGAGGCGCCAGTGGAATTTGAAGCTGACACCCCCAAAAATAGCCCTAACGAACCGCAATCGACCAGCATTTTTACCGCTTTCACCTCCCTCGTTCTTGCGGCAGTAGCTGCCAAGAGATTCTCGGCCCCGGTAAAGGGCAGAACACATGTTTCGCGGCAATCACCCAACTCGCGTCGACGAAAAGGGACGGCTCAAGGTCCCCTCGGAATTCAAGCGTGTGATCGACGAGAAGTACGGCACGCAATTCTACATCACCAGCCTCGATGGCAAGGTTGCTCAAGTGTATCCCTTCGAGGAATGGGAACGGATCGAGCAGAAGTTGGCAGGGCTTTCGACCTTCAATCCTACGAAGAAAAAGTTTCTGAGCAAGGTGAACTATTGGGGGCAGGTGGTCGAGATGGACGGGCAGGGGCGGCTGCTGATGCCGCAACTGCTGCGCGATGCGGCGCAGATCAAGGGCGAAGTGGCAGTGAGCGGATACCAGACGTATCTGGAAGTTCGCAACCTGCAAGCCTACCGGCAGCAGATGGAAGAAGAGAAGTTCACGCCTGAGGATGAGAAGACGCTCGACGAATTGGGCATCTAGTGGGCGAGGGTTCAACAGACACCCCTCAGGGGGTTGGGCATGGCGGTGGAAGCAAGACGGGCCATGTTCCGGTTCTTTTAAAAGAAGCGATCGACTTTTTAGCTATCAAGCGCGGCGGGACGTATATCGACGCCACGGTTGGCCTGGGCGGCCACAGTTTCGAAATCGCAAAACGCCTCGGCGCACCGGGTCATTTGATTGGGCTCGATAAGGATCCGGCGGCGCTTGAAATGGCGAGAGAGAGATTAGTCGTTGGTCGTTCGTCGTTGGTCGTTGGCGAAGCAACAGATTGGCCAGAGATTACGTTGCTGCATCGTTCGTTCGCAGAGCTTGCGAACGACGAACGACGAACGACCTACGACGGAATTTTGGCCGACTTGGGCATGAGCAGCCTGCAGCTTAACGATGCTGCGCGAGGCTTTAGTTTTCAGGCGGAAGGACCGCTCGACATGCGAATGAATCCGCAAGCCGAGCTCACCGCCGAACAAGTGGTAAACCAGGTCGACGAGGTCACACTCGCTGATCTGATTTACGAATTCGGTGAGGAAAGGAGGTCGCGGAGAATCGCCAGAGCCATTGTCCGGTCGCGGCCGATACGATCTACCGCTCGACTTGCGGATGTCATATCAGCCGCGGCCCGGCCAATGAATCAGGCCGAACGTAGAATTCATCCGGCGACCAGAACTTTCCAGGCAATCCGAATTTTCGTAAACAACGAGTTGAATGACCTGCGGGCGCTGCTTGATGCAGCCCCGCGGGTGCTCAAACCGAGCGGACGGCTGGTGATTATCAGCTTTCACTCGCTGGAGGATCGCATGGTGAAAGATGCTCTTCGCGAGGGCGTGAAGCAAGGCCACTACGAGTTGCTGACCAGGAAGCCTGTGACCGCCGGAGAAGAAGAGGTTGATCGCAATCCGCGTTCACGCAGCGCGAAATTGCGCGCGGCGAAAAGGGTTTAGCTTTGTAAGTTGTCATTCCGAGCGAAGCGAGGAATCTGCAGTTTGCTCGCGCGGACAAGAATCTAGATCCCTCGTTTCACTCGGGATGACAAGCTTTTGGATATTTAGGAAAGAGATCAACGTACAACGGAGGCTGGTGATGTTTACGGGAACATTAATTGATGAACTGATTTCAACCGTCGAGCGCGCGGAAAAGCACGCTTACAAAACGGCCGATTCTCAGGAAGTAAAGATCCCTTATTGGTACGTAGCAACCGACCGTGAGCCGGCGTTCGATTCGAAATTCCTCGGGGTGGCGTAAATGGCCGCAGCCGTCGTGGCAGTGCAAGGGGCATTTCGAAACCGCCGGCGCAAGCCCTGCTGGACGGGCACACCGGAGATCTATTTCGCCAAGCCGATTGACAATTCGCGCCTGGTAAAACTCGAAGATCTTCGACGCAGCCGCGAGATGAAACAGTTTGGTATCGCGCTGGGCTGCCTTTTCCTGCTGGTCATGACTTATACATGGCAGCACTTCAAGGCTATCGAATACGGCTATAAGATCGAACTCATGAAGAGCGAGCGCAATGGGCTTACGGAGCTGAATCGCACGCTCCGCCTGGAAGAAGCTTCGCTGCGCTCTCCGGATCGCATCGATCGGCTGGCGCGTCAGTACGGAATGCTACCACCTCAGGCGGGCCAGGTGATCCGTATGGATTCTGCTATGCCGGATGCCAGCGCGCCGGTCATGGCCAGTGCAGCTGTATCCGTAATCTCAGTACCGTAAGGGTGTGGAGAACTGGCGTCTTGCCCTTCAGTAAAGGAAAATTTCGCTACGGATTTACGCGGGTAAACACGGATTCAACCAAGAAATAAGTAAAGAACCCGTGAATGCCGGTGGAAATCCGTGGCTGTGGTTCTGGCGGCTTCGGGCCGCCATGTTTGTCTAGAGGGCGCGACCTGTGGCTGGCAACACACCCCGCAACAACACCAATACCAGACTTTACTTGCTGGCCGCAGTTCTCGTGCTGTGGTGTGGTGGCATTTGTGTTCGTCTGGTTTACCTGCAAATTTTTCGCTATGGCAGCTTCCAGAAGCGCGCCATCCATGAGCGCGAGCGCACAGAAGAATTGTCGGCCAGGCGCGGCATTATTTACGATCGGACCGGCCGCGAACTGGCGATGTCAATCTCGGTCGATTCCGCGTTCGCCGTGCCCACGGAAATACCCGATCTCGCCGGCACCGTCTCACTCATTTCAAAAATCACGAAAACCGATCCTCGCGAAACTCTGGCAAAGTGTAAAGCTGCTCGGACGTTCTGCTGGGTTGCGCGCAAGGCTGATGCCGAGACCGCCGGTCGCATCCGGGCGCTAAATTTGCGTGGAATTTACTTCCAGAAAGAATCGAGACGTTTTTATCCCAAGCGCGAACTGGCTGCCCAAGTGCTGGGGTATGTGGGCATGGATGACGAAGGCCTGAGTGGCATCGAGCGCCAGTACGACGATAAATTACACGGTAGCCCTGGACGTATGCTCATCTCGGTCGACGCGCACCGCAAATGGTTTGGCAGCGTGGAGAAACAGCCGGAGCCAGGCGAAAATGTTGTACTAACCATCGATCAGCAGATCCAGTACATCGCCGAACGCGAACTGGCGACGGGAATGCAGCAGACCCACGCCATATCTGGAACGGTGATTGTCCAGAATCCACACACTGGAGAGATACTGGCGCTGGCCAACCAACCGACGTTCAATCCAAACCTGACTCGCGAAATTACGCCGGAGCGGCTGAAAAACCACGCTGTCAGCGACGTTTACGAACCCGGTTCGACTTTTAAAGTCGTAACGATCTCCGCCGCACTGGAAGAAAAGTTAACCCGTCCGGATGAAGTCTTCGATTGCCAGATGGGCTCGATCGTCATCAACGGCATGCGCATTCGCGATAGCCGACCGCACGGGCTGTTACCTGTGTGGGGCATTTTGGCAGAGTCAAGCGATGTTGGCGCCATCAAGATCGCGCTCCGCCTGGGCGAAGACCGGTTCTACAAATACATTCGCGCGTTTGGTTTTGGGCAGCAAACGGGAATTGAGTTGCCCGGGGAGACGCGCGGTCTGACCAAGCCTGTGAACCGTTGGTCGAAAGTTTCGATTGGTGCGATCTCCATGGGGCAGGAAATCGGAATCTCGCCGCTCCAGTTAGCATCATTGGTTTCGACGATTGCGAACGATGGTGTGGCCGTTCCACCTCGTATCGTTGCGGCGACGACCACTCCCCAGCCTGCGCCGCAGACAGTTGCATTCCATCCCGCAGATGGGCGGCGAGTGATTTCGTCTTTGACGGCTGCTGAAATGAAGCAGATGATGCAGAAGGTCGTGCTCGAAGGCACGGGAAAAAAAGGCGTCCTCGAAGGATATTCTTCTGCTGGTAAGACAGGGACGGCACAAAAGGTTGATCCCGCGACTCATGCCTATTCACGGACTAAATATGTGGCATCCTTTGCCGGATTCGCTCCAATTAACAATCCGGCAATCGTGGTCGCCGTGATCCTGGATTCCGCCGTCGGGCTTCATCAGGGTGGCCAGGTTTCAGCGCCTGTGTTTCAGCGAGTGGCGCAACAGGTGTTGGAATACCTGCACACACCGCATGATGTGGAACTGCCCAAAAGCCGGCAACTGTTGCTGGCTTCGAGTCAGGCAAAAGCGCAGGAACTCGCGGAAGGTTCTCCCGATCATTTAGGAGAAGCGCTGGATGTTGCGGATTCTCCAACCGCGAGTCCGGTGACAGCATCGGCAAATACTGTTGCCAATGCGATGCCAGTATCAAGTGGAGGTGTGGTAGTTCCCGCCGGGCTGCACCAGCGCAAAACGGCGGCCACATCGAGCGCGGAATCGGAAAAACCTCCGGCGTCAATCGACTCGCAGCCAGCCGCAGCGGCCGGTCCCGATCGTCTACCATCCAGCGGCACAGTTGTCTTGGACGTGGAGCAGGGCGGAATCGTTGTGCCGTCTTTCGCGGGCAAGAGCGTGCGGGGCGCGATTGAGCTGGCCGAGGATAACACTCTGGACCTGGATGCAGTAGGCAGCGGTCTCGCCCGGGAGCAGTCTCCAGCAGCGGGCTCGCATGTCCCGACGGGATCGCGGGTGACGGTGAAATTCGGCCGCTGAAAATGCTCACGTAGCCCCGGGACGCTTCGAACCGGGCAGGTCTGCGAACCGAGCCGGTTTGCACAAGCTGGACAATCCCGCGCGGACAGGTGAGAGTCCCTTCACCTACGCTCAAGACACTAAATTTAGAGTAAGCTCAGAATAGAATCCCAATGAACTTCCTTCAGCTTCTGCATGGCGCGGAAGTGCTCGCCCAGAGCGGCAATCCGAGTGTTACCGGGCTGGAATACGACTCGCGGCGCGTCAAGCCGGGTGACGCGTTCATTGCCATGCGCGGCGAGGCCAGCGATGGAAACAAGTTCATTGACAAAGCGATTGCCGCCGGTGCGGTGGCAATCGTCAGCGACTCTGCGGTAGAAGCGCCCCGCGAAGGAGTGTCTTGGGTGCAAGTCCCGCACGGACGCAGGGCATTGGCTCGACTGAGCGCAAACTTTTATAAGCGCCCTGCTGAGCGGTTGGCGATCACTGGCATAACCGGTACTAACGGAAAAAGCACAACTGCATTCCTGCTGGAAGCGATTCTCTCCGCAGCCAACCGCAAAAGCGCGCTGATAGGGACGATCGAATATCACGTAGCTGGGAAACTACTTCCCGCGCCCCATACTACTCCGGAAGCGCTCGATTTGAATCGCATTCTAGCGGAGGCGCTGGGCAATGGCGCGACGGAAGCAATTATGGAGGTTTCCTCCCACGCTCTTGTTCAACAACGGGTCTACGGAATTCCATTCGACGTGGCGGTGTTCACCAATCTGAGCCGGGACCACCTCGATTATCATCGCGATATGGACGAATATTTCGCCGCGAAACGGATTCTGTTCGAAGGCTGCGGCACAGATCCGCCTCGCGTTGCTTTGCTCAATGCCGACGACGAGTACGGTCAAAAACTTTCCAAGGCGAGCAGGAAACGTGGTTCTGACGTCTTAACCTACGGTTTGAAGAGCGGCGACCTGCACGCCGATAAGATGGATATCACGCCGCGAGGGACGCGTTTCGATTTGGTGATGCCAGAAGAAGTCGTCCCCGTCTTTTCGCCGCTGATTGGTAAAGTAAATGTGTACAACATCCTCGCTGCATCGGGTGCAGCCTACGCGCGCAGTTGCAAGCCGCATGCGATCGCCGAGGGAATTGCCTCCCTGGCCTGTGTCCCGGGCCGTTTCGAGCGTGTGGATTGCAGGCAGCCGTTCACTGTGGTCGTGGACTACGCTCACACCGACGACGCACTCCGAAACCTGACCTCTCTGGCGCGAGAGTTCGTCCAACAGGCAAGACAGAAGGGGCGTGTCATCACTGTGTTCGGATGTGGCGGCGATCGTGACCGGGCCAAACGTCCTTTGATGGGGGAAGCCGCAGGTCGAGGGAGCGATTTTGTGGTGCTGACTTCGGACAATCCGCGTAGCGAGGATCCGCTGGCGGTTATCAACGACGCCATGGTAGGCCTGCAGCGCTCCGGCACAAAATACAAGGTACAACCGGACCGCAAGACGGCAATCGCCATGGCCATCGGCGAAGCTGGGCCGGGCGACATTGTTCTGATTGCTGGCAAGGGACACGAGAAAGTGCAGGTTACGCGCGAAGGTTCCGTTCCCTTCGACGATGTTGAAGTCGCCCGCCAGATCTTGCGCGACGCTGGGTTCAACTGTGAGGCCGCAAACGCCGCTGCCGGAAAGAACTCATGAAGCTAGCGCTCTCTCGCGTCGCCGAATTTCTTACTGGTGCTGGGGAGTTTGATCGCAAAGCAACGGCACAAGGATATTCCATCGACTCCCGTACCATTCAGCCAGGAGAGCTATTCTTCGCGGTCAAGGGCGAGCGCGTGGATGGCCACGATTTCGTAATTCAGGCGCTGGCAAAAGGCGCTGCCGCCGCGGTTATCCGTAAAGACCAACTCGGCCGTTACCCCGCGAAGACCGGGCTGATGACCGTGGACGAAACTCTGATGGCTTTGCAGACCCTGGCCAGCGCGGTTCGGCGTCTCTGGGGGAAACCGCTGATCGGGGTGACGGGATCGACGGGGAAGACCACCACGAAAGAAGCCGTCGCGCACGTATTATCGACTCGCTTCCGGGTACTGAAATCCGAGGGCAACTTCAATAATCATTTCGGCCTTCCCCTGATGTTACTCAAGATCGAACCGGAACACGACCTTGCCGTGATTGAGATGGGGATGTCTCATGCGGGCGAGATTGCCGCCCTGGCGAAAATCGCGCAACCTGAGATTGGTGTTGTGACAAACGTAGCGCCCGTGCATCTGGAGTTCTTCGATTCGGTGGCAGGAATTGCACGCGCCAAGTACGAACTGGTGGAGGCCCTGCCTGCGGGAGGAACCGCGGTGCTCAACGGTGATGACGATTACGTCTCGCAGTTTGGTCGCGATTTTCGCGGCAAGGTCGTTCTCTATGGCCTAAAAGCGTCGGCGGATCTGCGAGCAGAAAACATCCAGCCGCGTGGGCCGGAGGGTTCGGAGTTCGACGTGGTAGTCGGCAGTTGCAGGGAAAAGGCCGTTCTGCGCCTAGTGGGGAAGCATAACATCTACAACGCGCTGGCGGCGGTCGCAGTAGGCCTGGAGCGGGGACTGAGTCTTGCAGAGGCCGTTTCGGCCCTTGCCTCTCTGGTTCCGGCAGACAAGCGCGGACAGGTCGTCAAGCTGGGTAACATCACGATCATTAACGATTGCTACAATTGCAATCCGAAAGCCCTCGAAGCTATGGTCGATGCATTATCGGCAATGCCTGGAAAGCGCAGGATTGTTATAGCCGGAGCAATGCTCGAACTTGGACGGGCGGGCGAACAACTTCACCAGCAGGCCGGCCGGTATATCGCAGGCAAGAAAGTTGATCTGCTATTGGGCGTGCAAGGACAGGCACAACAGATGGTTGAAGCCGCGCAACAAGCCGGAATGAAGGCAGAATTCGTCGCCACTCCGGAAGAGGCTGGCGATTGGCTGGCCCGCGAAGCCCGCGATGGAGACGTGGTATTGATGAAAGCATCCCGTGGAGTAAAGCTCGAAAGAGCGCTGGAGAAGTGGCGGTCGCAACAGTCATCAGTCGCCCGGCGGTAGTCGCACGCAGCGCAAGCGACTACCGACCAACGACCAACGACGAAACGGAGGCTGATTGCTTTACTGGCTGTTGTACGAGAAGCTGTTTCATTATTTCCCACCCTTTCGCATCTTCCGCTATTTGACTTTTCGCACCGCTTTCGCCAGCCTGACTGCTTTATTCACTGGACTCATCGTGGGTCCTCTGGTCATCAATCGCCTCCGTGAATTCCAGATTGGACAGTACATCCGGGAGGAAGGACCCAAAGCTCACCAGAAGAAAGCCGGCACTCCGACTATGGGTGGCTTGTTGATTGCCATCTCGATCGTGATTCCGACCTTGCTGTGGGCTGACCTGACCAACCGATTCGTGTGGATTGCGGTTCTGGCCACTGCTGCCTTTGCTGCCATCGGCTTCAGTGACGACTACATTAAGGTTGTGCATCGGCGAAATCTGGGGCTGACTGGGAAAGCCAAAATTGGTTTTCAAATCGCCACGAGCGTTCTGATCGCAGTCGCGCTGATTGCGATGCAGACGCGAGGCCTCTATTCGACCAAGCTGCTGGTACCTTTCGTCAAGCAATTTCGGCCCGACCTGGTGATTGGGAGTCTGGAGCACTATCCTCATTTGTGGCCTTTAGCATTTTTGCCGTTTATTGCTTTTGTGGTCTTGGTGATCGTGGGGTCCAGCAATGCCGTTAATTTGACCGATGGGTTGGATGGCCTGGCCATCGGGTGCACCGTGATCGCCGCCGGGGCTCTGGCAGTCCTCACTTACGTCAGCGGCCACGCTACCTTCGCTTCATACCTCGAACTGGAACGTATGCCACAAGTCGGCGAATTGACCATTTTCTGCGGCGCCATGGTGGGCGCGGCAATCGGCTTCCTTTGGTACAACGCACATCCAGCGGAAGTGTTCATGGGAGACGTAGGTTCGCTAGCGCTCGGAGGCGCCATCGGCACGGTCGCGGTAATGATCAAACAGGAACTGCTGCTGCCTTTCATTGGAGGAGTGTTCGTGATCGAGGCGCTCTCGGTGATTCTGCAAGTGGGATCCTACAAACTTCGCAAGAAGCGTATCTTCAAGATGGCGCCGATCCATCATCACTTTGAGTTACTGGGCTGGTCGGAGTCGAAGATCATTGTGCGCTTTTGGATCGCATCGCTAGTGTTTGCGCTATTTGCGTTGACAACGTTGAAGCTAAGATAGTCTGCACTACAGACGCACAGGGTTACAAAGAAGACGAGAGAGGGAAATCTCTGGTATTACCAGTCAGCGCTGCCTGGTGAAGATCTTTTCGTTTTCTGTGACTCAGTGGTGGAATAGAACCTCGTGGACGTCAACAATAAACGCGTGCTGGTCGTCGGACTCGGTAAATCCGGTGTCGCTTCGGCGCTTTTTCTAAAGGCTAAAGGCGCACGGGTCACTGTTTCTGACGCCAAGCCTCAGGACCAACTGAAAGACCAGATTCCGGTGCTGCTCGACCAGGGCATCACGGTCGAAACGGGCGGGCACGGAGAGCGTACTTTCGGCGGGCAAGATCTCATCGTGGTAAGCCCCGGCGTGCCCACGGACGCGCCCCCGCTTATGCAGGCACGCGCGCTTGGTGGCAACGTTATCGGCGAAATCGAACTAGCAGCCCAATTCTTTCCCGGACGCATAGTCGCGATCACTGGCTCCAATGGCAAGACCACAACTACGACTTTGGCAGGCGAAATTGTCGCGGCGGGCGGATACCGGACCGCAGTCGGCGGCAATATTGGAACGCCCGCGATTTCACTCGTCGAAGGAGCGGCGGCGGATACCATTGCCGTCTTGGAGGTCTCAAGCTTCCAGCTTGAAACCATTCAGACATTCCATCCGCAGCTTGCCGTAGTCCTCAACGTCACACCAGACCATCTCGACCGGCATCGCACCTTCACCGCTTATACCGACGCCAAGGCACGCATTTTTGAAAATCAGCGGGCGGAAGATTTTGCCGTGCTCAACGCTGATGACCTGACCTGCGTTGAACTCGCGGCTCGCACCCGAGCACAAATTTTCTGGTTCAGTAGGACGAGAGAAGTGAAGCAGGGAGGGTTCGTCCACGACGGGCGAATCCTCTTCCGCGACCACAGCGGCCAACGGGAGATTATGCTGGTTTCCGAGATTCCGCTAAAGGGCGGCCATAACGTGGAAAATGTTTTGGCGGCAGTCTGCGTCGGTGCTCTCCTACGCTGCGCGCCGGACCGGATTCGTAAAGCGGTTCGCGCCTTTAAAGCGGTTGAGCACAGGCTGGAGCACGTGGCCACGATTCGCGAAGTTGAGTATTACAACGATTCGAAGGCAACCAACGTCGACGCCACCATCAAAGCGCTCGAATCTTTCCCGGCAAACATTCACCTCATACTTGGTGGCAAGGACAAAGGCAGCGACTACACCGTACTGAACAACCTGCTCCGGGAACGGGTGAAACGTGTTTACACCATCGGGGCAGCAGCCGGTAAGATCGAATCGCAAATCGTTTCTTCGAAAAACGGAGGCCCGGAAATCGATCACGCCGAAACTCTAGAAGCCGCAATCAGGCACGCTACCAAAACCGCGACGCCGGGAGATATTGTGCTGCTTGCCCCTGCCTGCGCCAGCTTTGACCAATTCCGGAACTACGAACACCGCGGCAAGGTCTTCAAGGAAGTGGTACGTGGATTGGCGGAGCAGGGGAACCAAAAGAGTTAAATCATCCCGCAAAATCATCCGCAAAAAGACCGCGTGTCTTCGCGTCTGCGTGGTCAAATGAAATCCTCTCGATGGCGAAGCGCGTTAGTGTCGACAGCTGGCTATTCACCGTGACGCTGCTCTTGATCTTCATAGGGCTGGTAATGGTTTTCAGCGCTTCTGCCGTCATGGCAAAAGAACGGTACGGTTCCGGCTACTTTTTCCTCCTGCGGCAGCTGGGGTGGGCGACTGGTGGAATTCTGGCCATGGTGCTGGCGATGAAGATCGATTACCGCAAGTACAAACACCCTGCCGTGGTCTTCTCATTGCTTGGCCTGACGACGCTGATGCTCATCTCAGTCTTCTTCCTGGATCGCGCCCACCATACGCATCGTTGGATTCACTGGGGACCGCTTTCCCTACAACCCTCCGAAATGGCCAAACCGGCACTTATTCTATTTCTAGCCTTCTTCCTGGAGAACCACACCAGATCCATGAAAGATTGGCGAAACACGGTTCTGCCCGCCACTGTTCCAACCGTAGTCTTTATTGTTCTGATCGTCTTTCAACCCGATCTGGGGACGGCCATCGCCTGTGCTGCAATTACGGGCTGCGTGTTGTTTGTGGCCGGGCTGGATTTGCGCGTGCTCGCCTATGCATTTGTAGGGTCATTGCTACCGTTGTATTTCCTGATCTTCCACGTGGCCTATCGCCGCGACCGCATCCTCGCTTTTCTTGATCCCTACTCCGACCCACAGGGCCGTGGCTTTCACATTATTCAATCACTGATCGCGGTGAGTACCGGCGGCATCACTGGTGTCGGTTTGATGGAGGGTAAACAGAAACTTTTCTATCTACCCGAGCCTCACACCGATTTCATCTTCGCCGTGACAGCCGAGGAGTTGGGCCTAGTGGGCGCACTGGTAATCGTGCTGCTGTTCGCCATATTCCTCTGGCGAGGCATTCGTACCGCCTTGCGAACGCAAGATATGTTTGGGCGCTTCCTTGCAGTCGGGATCACCAGCATGATCGTAGTGCAAGCTTTCATCAACATCAGCGTCGTGCTCGGGATGATGCCCACCAAAGGCATACCACTGCCTCTGGTCTCCTACGGGGGTTCTTCTTTACTTGTCACCCTAGCCTGCATCGGCGTGCTCATGAATATTTCAAAGCAAGTCGAATAATCTGCACAGCAAAAAAAGTAAGTGGAACAGCCGTCGGCTGTCCGGTCGAGCAAAGCTCGGCACAAATTGACTGCGCAAAGCCAGATTCTTCGTCGCTTCGCTTCTCGCAATGACAGAATAAGGGACCGGGCCGACCAAGTTTGCTGAAGAGACCTTTCCGTCAGATGCAGCTAAAGGGTTAACTTTGCGTTTCGTTCAAGCTCCGAGTTCCGGTTTATAGTCACTGCATGCGGGCCATTCTGGCGGGAGGCGGGACTGGCGGACATGTGATCCCCGCGCTCGCCATTGCCCAGCAACTCCAGAAAGACTATGCCGCCGACATGCTGTTCGTCGGCACTGCTCGCGGAATCGAGAACCGGTTAGTTCCCGCGACTGGATTTCCCCTGCGGCTCGTCCAGGTCGGCGCACTGAAAAATGTGAGCCTGGCGACGCGATTAAAAACGTTCTTCGATTTACCACGCGCCGTATGGGATTCCCGCGAAATTCTTGCGGAGTTCCGCCCCGACATCGTGATCGGGGTTGGCGGGTACGCGTCGGGTCCCGCTATGCTCGCCGCGCTACTGGGCAGAGTGCCTACGCTTGTATTTGAACCCAATTTCGTCCCCGGATTTGCCAATCGCCTAGTAGCGCCGCTGGTTTCGGGGGCGGCGGTTCACTTTGCCGAAACCGCGCGTTACTTCCGCCGGTGCGAGGTCACCGGTGTACCAGTCCGTGAAGCATTCTTTCAAATCGCTAATCAACGTACGGTGAACACGAAGCCAACCCTGCTCGTGTTCGGCGGAAGCCAGGGCGCGCACGCCATCAATAAGGTTGTGATGGAGTCAGTAGCTGATTTGCGCCAGCGCATTCCGGGGCTTCACGTTGTCCATCAGACCGGCGAACGCGATTATAATGACGCTCGAGCGGCTTACGCGAATTTGGGTGACTGCGTTGAGGTTTATCGTTTCATCGACGATATGCCAGGTTTATTTGCCCGGGCTGGTTTGCTCATCTGCCGCTCCGGGGCGAGCACTGTGGCCGAAGTGACGGCGGCAGGCAAACCGGCAGTTTTTGTGCCCTTTCCGCGGGCCGCCGACGATCATCAAAAACGCAACGCAGAAGCTCTGCAGCGGGCAGGGGCGGCAGTAATGCTCGAGGAGTCGAGACTGAACCGCGAAAGCCTGGTAGAGACCGTCGGTTCGTTATTCAGCCAGCCATCACTTTTGGAGAACATGGGCGGCGCCGCGCGCCAGTTATCGCATCCAAATGCCGCACGTGACATCGCGGCCATGGCGGCCCGGCTGGCAGGGTCTAAGAACTAGCAACAGATTTACGCGGATCTTCACGGAATATCTTTTCTTAGATCCGCGATTGTCCGTGGAAATCCGTGGCAAGAAGTTGACTTAAATGTTCGCCAAAATTCAGCGCATTCATTTTGTCGGGATCGGCGGCATCGGCATGAGCGGTATTGCCGAGGTGCTGCTAAATCTTGGCTACAAGGTCTCCGGTTCCGATCTGAGGACTTCCGCCGTTACGCAGCGTCTGGCTAGCCTGGGCGCGGCCGTTTTTGAAGGACACCATGCAGAAAATATTGCCGGCGCCGAGGTGGTCGTCGCGAGTTCAGCCGTTGCGCCAGGCAACGCAGAAATTTCGCAAGCTCGCGCGCTCCACATTCCAGTCATCCAACGCGCCGAGATGCTGGCGGAACTGATGCGGCTGAAATACGGCATAGCCATCGCAGGAATGCACGGCAAAACCACAACCACTTCTATGGTCGCGGCGGTGTTAGCGGGCGGTGGGCTTGATCCTACCGTGGTCGTCGGTGGCCGCGTCGACGCCCTGGGATCGAATGCGCGTCTGGGCAAGTCGCAGTATCTGGTGGCCGAGGCTGATGAGAGCGACCGTTCGTTTCTGAAGCTCTCGCCCATTCTCGCGGTCGTCACCAACATCGATCGCGAACACATGGACTGCTATCGCAACATGCGCAACGTGAAGCGGGCATTCCTGGAGTTCATGGATCGCGTGCCGTTTTACGGAATGGTGGTGGTCTGCAACGATAATTCCCTGTTACGCCGAATGCTTCCGCAGATTCAGCGCCGGATTGTGAGTTACGGTACGCGGCGTGGTTCCGACTTTCACATCAAACTTGGAAAATCGGCGCCCAGCCTTGGGGAATACCAACCCATCAGCCGTTTCCAGGTAACTTTTCAGCAAAAAGCTTTAGGCGAATTCCGCCTGCATGTACCTGGCGTGCACAACGTGCTGAACGCCACGGCGTCAATTGCGGTGGGAGTCGGCCTGGACATCAACGTGGAGCAAATCCGCTCGGCGCTGGAAAGCTTCCGTGGTGTGGATCGTCGTTTCCAGTTGCGAGGCACGGCCGCCGGTGTGAGCGTAATCGACGACTATGGGCACCATCCGACCGAGGTCCGCGCAACACTGGCGGCAGCGCTGCAGTGCGGATTTCGCAAAATCCATGTCGTATTTCAGCCGCATCGTTATTCCCGCACGCAGTTGCTCATGAACGAGTTCACAAACGCATTTCACGACGCTGATACTCTGTTCGTCCTCGACATTTACGCGGCCAGCGAATCGCCGATCGATGGAATCACTGGAGAAACCTTGGCCCGTCACATTCGAGACGCAGGCAACAACGATGTTCGCTACGCCCCTTCTGTTGCCGAAGCTGCGGAAGCTGTAGCGGCCGGAGCGCAGGAGGGGGATATGATTCTGACGCTAGGGGCAGGAAGCGTCTCGCAACTGGCGCCTATGATCTTGGAGGAGCTTCAAGCCAGGCAAGGGATTGGGGGACTGCCAAAATCCCTTGCCACGACCTTCCACTCGGAATAAAAGTGACAAATCCGCACTAGAGCTTCGACTCTCTCGGCCCTGAAAAGCGACTCCCTCGGATCGCATCTGGGAGCGAGCTTCCGAATTACTTTACAGCGTCCGCGGTTTTGTCGGCGGCTTTTTCGACTCCCTTGCCTGTGTCCTTGGCGCCTGTCTTGACGGCGTGTCCAGTCTTCTTGGCCACAGTCTTCGTCGCATGTCCGGTTTTGTCGACGGCCTTTTCCGTGCCTTTTGCTGTGTCCTTGGCCGCTACCTTGGTATCGTGACCCGTGTCTTTTGCTGCCTTGTCGGTGTCATGCGCAACATCCTGAGAAAACACGAGCGTTCCCGAACTGAGTATCGCTGCTGCAAGAATTGTGGCCAACTTGGATTTCATGTTGCCTCCTGTTTATTTGATGGAAGTGGTGTCGGAAGTATTAAACATTCTACCAGCAAATGCAACAGCGGTTCCAAGCGTAAGTACTCGTGGCTCAATTCGTCAATCCAGTTCTTCCTCCAGGGCGCTGAGTGTCTCGTCATCGACATCCCATTTTTTCAGAATCGTGAAGATTGTCTTCGATGCAAATCCGGCGCGCGTGAGCTGGCGAAAAATTCGTGCCGCGTGCTTCCGATCCGTCGGCTTCACCAGGCGCTTGCGCTTCAGATATTCTCGCGCCTGTTTCTCATCATTCACTTCGTCGTACACCGCGTCTATGGCCTTCTCGATCACTTCGCTGTGGACGCCCTTCGCCTTCAGATCCGTAATCACGCGACGTCGCCCAAATTTTTCGTTGTCGCGGCGAAAGGATGAATACGCAGCCGCATACTGCGCGTCGTTCAGGTATCCTCGATCCTTGAGTCGGCGGATGACGAGTTCTACCAGCGTCTGTCCGTATTCCGTGTCCGCTTCCACGCGAGGCCGCAGCAGACGCTTCAGTTCAGCTACCGAGCGGGCGCGTCGGGCGAGCGCTCCGACGGCGTATTGGTAGAGTTCGTTTTCAGAGTCGGTCTTTTTCGGACGAGCAAAAGCCATAGCCAGTAACGTATTACCTCGCCTGCACTTCCGGCGAGAAGATTGCTTCCACTACGTTACAACTTTTTACCTGGGTTGTGGTGACATCGGGAACTTTCCGGCGTCTATCTGCGTAATTAAGAAATAAGTGAGGACGCAAGTTATGCTTACAATCGATGTAGAAAAAACGGGCGATGTAGCGGTGGTGCGATGCGTAGGGCGGATTGTTCGCGGGGCAGAAGTTCGCACGCTGAAGAACGCGGTTTTCTCCGAGAATGATATTCGCATTGTGGTGATTGATTTATCTGACGTGGAAACGCTGGACGCCGGGGGATTGACTGCGCTTCTGTCTCTGCATCAGTGGGCGCGGAACCGCAATGTGCAACTCAAACTGGTGAACCCGTCGCATTTCGTCAATGAGGTGCTGACGCGCACCGGCTTGGATCATGTATTCGACATTTCGACATTCGAGCATGCACTTTTCGTTCTCGGTGCTCCCGATAGTCATCACTCGAAATACGCGGCCGTTTGTTAGCGCAACTGCTCTTCACTGGGGCCGGAGCCTTGCTTTGTTCGACTGCGAGTCAAGCGAGGTTCCGGCCCTCCTCCGGAATAAAAAAAGGACGCGCTCATGCGCGTCCTTCAGTGTTTCAGGAGGATAAATCAACGGCCCCCATATCCCGTCTGCTGCATGGCGTTCTTGGAGATGTCGCTGGTGGAAGAAATACCTTGCATACGCAGCTTGAAGTCGTCTGCATTCGATGCGCTTTCCAATGCGGTTTCGTAGTTGATCAGCCCTGCCTGGAATAAGTCCCATAGCGATTGGTCGAAGGTCTGCATGCCGTACTGCGAAGTTCCGGCGGAGATCGCGTCGCGAACGGCGCGGGTCTTTTCCGGCACCAGAATGCACTCCCGAATGTAAGCCGTATTGATCATGACTTCCACTGCGGGCACGCGGCCGTCGCCGTCGCAGCGTCGAACCAGGCGTTGGCTGATCACCGCTCGTAATACGGCCGCAAGCTGCAAACGAATTTGTTTCTGCTCGGGCGGCGGGAACACCGCGATAATGCGGTTGATGGTTTCGACCGCATCCAGAGTGTGCAACGTGGAAAAGACCATGTGGCCAGTTTCAGCCGCGTGCAGCGCCGTGCCGATGGTTTCAACGTCACGCATTTCACCGACCAGGATGACGTCCGGATCCTGACGAAGAGAAGCCCGCAGCGCTGCCGAAAAGGTTGGCGTGTCCACCTCGATCTCGCGCTGGTTCACGTAGCCTTTTTTGTCGCGATGCAGAAATTCGATTGGGTCTTCGATAGTGATAATGTGTTCGGCGCGGGTGGAGTTGATGCGGTCCACCATCGCCGCCAGCGTCGTGGATTTGCCCGAGCCGGTAACGCCGGTGACGAGGATGAGGCCGCGCGGCATGTCGCAAACTTGTTCCACAATCTTGGGCAAGTAAAGTTCGTCGAGCGCGCGAATTTTGGTGGGAATGACGCGGAGCACGAGTCCGACATTGCCGCGCTGCTGAAAAACGTTCACGCGGAAACGGCCTAGTCCGGCGACACCGTATGCCATATCGATTTCCGTACTCTCTTTAAACTTCTGCTTCTGTCTCGCAGACATCATGCTGAATGCCATAGTCAGCATGTCTTCAGCGCTGATGCGGGGTTGATCAGTAAGCGGAGTTAGTTCGCCATCAATCCGCAGGTGTGGGTAATTGCCAACCTTCAAGTGCAAGTCAGAGGCGCGTCGCTCCATGGCGATGCGAAGTAAGTCATCAATATTCATTCGGATAATTCCCCGGGATCAGCTTGTATGATGAACCGAAATCCCATCCAACCCAAGATGACCTAAGTAATGGGGAAATGCGCGTTTGGGCAGTGGCTGGATGCGCTGGTCCGAGGCGAAACCATTACGCAATGGATTTTAACGAACCGCAAGAGACACGGGTATCACGAAACAGTTTTGTTGACTTAGTCCACAGACTTAGTCTATGTTTGTCAGGCAACGATGGAAGTGAATATTCACGAAGCGAAAACCCACCTGTCCCGGCTCCTGCAACGGGTCGCGGAAGGTGAGGAAGTCACAATCGCGCGGGCTGGAGTGCCGGTGGCGCGGCTGGTCGCGGTCGAGAAAAAGAAGAATGTGCGACCGATGGGCTTCGCACGCGACGAAATATGGATCGCCGATGATTTCGATGCTCCCCTGCCGAATGAATTGTTGGCCGCATTCTATGGCGAGCCGCCCCGCAAGACTGCGCGCCCCAAGCGTAAAAGAAAATGAAGTATCTGCTGGATACGGGTGTTTGGCTGTGGAGTCTGAAATCACCAGAACTCATTGGCGAGCAAGGCCGTGAGATATTGGCTCATGGGCAAGAGGAGATCTATCTGTCGGCCGTCACTTCCTGGGAAATCAGCATCAAGATGCGCCTGGGAAAACTGGATTTCGGCGGACCACCCGCACAATATGTGCCGCGATTCATGGCTAAGCAGAACCTCCGACCGCTCTCTGTCACTCACAGTCACGCGGCCAAAGTCTATGACCTTCCGATATACCACAGTGATCCCTTCGACCGGATGCTGATTGCGCAGGCCCTGGCCGAGGACATGGTGATCCTTACATCCGATCGCTCGTTCAGGAAATACCCGGCCGAGTTGTTATGGTGTGGACGTTAGAAGTGGTGGAAGGCGCAACACCGTTTCCGCCAAAGTCAAAAAAGCCGCCCCGGGGCGGCTTTAACGTTACCTTAAAAACAATTACGCCGCACTGGGTTCCGCTTCCGCTCCCTGCCAGGGCTCGTCGTAACTGCCTCCGTAAATGGCTGGGCACTTCGAACCCATGGGGCGCAGATACGCAGCCAGCTGTCCGCGGTGATGGATGCTGTGATTGTTCACAAACGCAAGATAGAAGACAACGGGCAGATTGAAGGCCCCATAGAAGTCTACCGGCGTGAGCAACTCCTCCGCCGACATTGACCGTACGCGCTCAATCGCACGCGAGAAGTTTTTCTCGTACCAGTTGGCAACCTCAACCGAGGTCTCGGGTTCTTCTTTGAATCGAGGCTCCATGTCGAACTTTCGATCGGCAGTCTCGTCGAGCATCTGTACATCAGTGGACGCCAGATGCCAGGCAAGTTCCTTACCGCTGCGCGAGTGGGGATCGGGCTTGTAGTCACGCTTGGGGTCGGGAACTGCGGCTAGGACTCTCTTCGTGGCCTTCATTTCGTTGCTCAAGCCCATAAGCATTAAATCGCGGTAGGCCAGGGCGAATTCGGGAGTGGGGCCTTGCTGTGCGGTTGCCATATTTTCTCCTTATCGGTTTTCTGCGACGTTGCTATCAGTGTGACGTTGAAAGGGGCGCTCAGATAGCGCCCCGAATGGTAATTTTTGAATTCTTGCTACACGCTGACTGGCTGCTTGCTGACCACAGGGACTGCGGTCAACCAGCCAAACCGATCGGCCTTTTCGCCATGCACGATGCCATAGAACTCCTTCTGAATGGCTTTGGTCACGGCTCCGGTGACACCCTTGCCCACGCTGATCTTGTCAACCGAGCGAATGGGTGTAATCTCGGCGGCGGTACCGGTAAGGAAAGCTTCGTCCGCGATGTACAACAGTTCGCGCGGAATCCCCTGCTCGGCCACCGGGATACCCAGGGCGCGCGCAATCTGCAGAACTGAATCGCGCGTAATCCCAGGCAGGACAGAGTTACCCAGCGGAGCAGTCTGCAGCGTGCCATTGCGCACGATGAAAACATTCTCGCCCGAGCCCTCGCTGACATAACCATTGGCATCGAGCGCAATGCCTTCGACGTAGCCATTGATGATGGCTTCCATCTTAATAAGCTGCGAGTTCATGTAGTTCGCGCCGGATTTGGCCATGGCGGGAAGCGTATTGGGGGCGATGCGCGTCCATGATGAGACGCAGACGTCTACCCCCTGCTCGGCGTCTGTGCCGAGATATTTTCCCCACGGATAATTACAAATGTAGACTTCGGTCGGGGAATTGAAGGGATTCACCCCGGCTTCGCCATAACCACGCAGAATGATCGGCCGCATGTAGCAAGGCCAAATTCCGTTGGTCTTTACCAAATCGAGCATCCCGGAGATGAGCTCTTCGCGCGAGAACTCGACGTCGATCCGGTAAATCTTGGCCGAATCTAGGAGCCGCTGCGTGTGTTCCTGCGCCCGAAAAATGGCCGGTCCCGAGGGCGGGGCGTAACATCGGATGCCCTCGAATACCGACGAGCCGTAGTTGACCACGTGCGACATTACGTGGATTTGCGCGGCATCCCAGGGAATGAGCTTGCCGTTATGCCAGATTTTTTCCGTCTTCTGAATCGCCATGAGCACTCCTAAACATTGGATTCACGCGTACAGCGAGGAGTTTCGTCGGTTAGATGCCAAAATTCCTTCCGTGGGCGGACCCGCCTGTTGGCAGTCAAGACAGGCGGCACGGTACGCGAGAAGCAAGGCGAACCGAGTAAGACTACAAGATTATAACCTGCGCCGGGCGGATTTATGATTCTTGCGGTCCAAGTGCGAAGTAAAATTCTGTCCTACGAGTCTGTCAGGCCATACAAAACTTGGATATTGAGTTTCTTGTGATCCTCACAGAGAGGCAGGGTTTCGCCGCCCGAAATTGAAGAATCCCTGTTGACGTGGCATCGGCTCGACAGGATAATGGACCGCGCCCGTGCTGGAAGACCTATGAAAAACGCCGCTCGATGCCCGGGAACGCCTTCTAACCTATCTGAGTTAATCCGTTATCGGCTCAACATGTATGCAATCGCAGCCGCCGCGGGCGGAGTGGGCACACTGGCTCTGCTGCAACCCTCCGAGGCGAAGATCGTCTATACGCCCGCTCATGTCAGGATTGGGATTAATCAGACCGTTACTCTCGACCTTAACCACGACGGGAAGACCGACTTCAGTCTGCAGAACCTGTCGGGCACCTTCGAGGGCACCGGGGAAGGGTTCTTGAATGCCCTCCCCGCCCAACAGTCGAATGGGGTCGAGGGATTCGGTACTTCCCTTTTTCAGCGTCCCTACGCTTTCGCCCTCAGGGCGGGGAACAAGATTGGACCCAATGCGCAATTCGTTTTTGGAAAGTACATTTACATGCTCTACGCTAATGCGACGCAGGGATGCCACGGTTCGTGGAATGACGTGAAGCATCGATATCTGGGGCTGAAATTTATCATCAAACGAGAAATTCACTACGGCTGGGCAAGGCTGAAGACTGCCTGCAATCCCGAAAATCGCAGGATCACCGCAGTTCTCACCGGCTACGCCTACGAGACGATAGCGAACAAGTCTATCGCTGCGGGCGAAACCAAAGGCCCGGATGACGTTAGCAGTCTGAAACAATCCAGCCCGGGGGCTCTCCGCCCACCCCACTCCAAACCGGCGAGTCTAGGAATGTTAGCGATGGGAGCACCTGGCCTGTCCATCTGGCGGCGGGAAGAGTAGCGGCCACGCAGGGACCACACGCCAATTATGCAAATCATCTCGAAGGTCCTGCTAGTAATTTCTGGCACTGCTGCCCTTTTGGGCTGCGGAGTTCCTGGCGTCCCGAAGCCTCCGTCGTTGGAACTTCCTGAGCCGGTTGCCGACCTGCGAGCGGTGCGCAAAGGCGATCGCGTTTTTCTCGACTGGACTGTACCCACCGAAACCACAGACCGCCTCGCTCTGCATCGCTTGGGTCCAACACGCATTTGCAGAAGCCCGAGTGCCGCAATGAGCGACTGCGCGAACCGGGTGGGAGACGTTCCTGCGCCACAGCTTCCCAGAACAAGCCATCAGCAAAGCCGATCTGCGAAGCCTGCCACGAAGATGCAAGCGAACTACATAGACAATCTGCCACGGATGCTTCTCGTGGAGAATCCCATTTCTCAAATTGTCTACGGCATCTCGGTGCTGAATGCGAATGGCCGAAGCGCGGGAATCTCGAACATCGTGCATGTGCCGGCGATACCTTCTCTGCCGCCGCCATCCGATTTTCGAGCCCAAGTCGCGGCGGAAGGCGTTGTCGTGAGTTGGACCCCGGTGGCACACGCGCCTGACACGTCGACATTGCGACACTCGTATCGTGTGTATCGTCGTCTTGAAGGTGGAACCACTGACACAGCAGTGGGAGAAGTACCAATGGACGCATCCTCCGCCAAAGAACTGGTAGATCATAGTTTCGAGTGGGAGAAAACATATTTTTATCGCGCGACTATCGTTACACTGATCCACGAAGAAGGAAAAACTGAGACTCAGTTCGAAGGCGATGACACCCCTGCCGTCAGAGTGTTCGCGCATGATGTGTTTCCACCGGCTGTGCCCACCGGTCTGCAAGCGGTGTTTTCGGGACCGGGTCAGCAGCCTTTCATTGACTTAATCTGGGCTCCGGATACCGATGCTGATCTTGCGGGTTACAACGTTTTTCGCCACCAAGCGGACCAAGAACCAATGAAAATTAATTCCGAACTAGTGAAAACACCAGGGTTTCGCGATATGAATGTCGCGTCGGGAAAGACGTACTGTTATTCCGCTTCGGCGGTCGATGTGCGCGGGAACGAGAGTGCAAAGTCGCAGGAAGCGAGCGAGACTGTACCATAAAACAACACTTGTCACTGGGCATTTAGCGCTGGGGCTTCTGCGCAAAATCCTAATGGCTAACCGCCAAATGCCAGGGCGCTATGTGCTGAGGTTCCGATGAAATATTGCGGGTTCGAACTTAACGGACAATTCCATTATGGCTTGGTTGAAGCGGTCGCGGGAGCGGAGCAGATCACGCGGTTGCTGCTCAAACCGCCGGAGCACGGTGGCGGAGACATCGAAGACCTGCCCTCCAAGCGGATGGACCAAATTGCCTTGGCCGAAGCGAGGTTGCACGTTCCGGTTCGTCCATCGAAGATCGTTTGTGTGGGCCGTAATTATCGGGAGCATGCGGCCGAACTGGGGAATCAAGTGCCGACCGAACCTTTGCTCTTCTTTAAACCTCCCTCGTCATTGCTCGCGCACGGCGGCGAAATCCGGCGTCCGAAGCTTTCACAGCGCGTGGACTTCGAAGGAGAACTCGCGGTCGTGATTGGCAAGAAATGCTACAAGCTGGCCGCTGACGAGGATGTTCGTCCCTACATCCTTGGTTATACCTGCCTCAACGACGTAACCGCTCGTGATTTGCAGAACAAAGACGGCCAATGGACTCGAGCCAAAGGTTTCGACACTTTTTGCCCCGTCGGACCACTGGTGACGGATGAAATTGATCCCTGGGCTGGAGTTGGAGTTGAGACTCGCGTGAACGGAGAGGTACGCCAACAAGGCAATACCCGCGATTTTATTTTTTCGCTCGAAGTCATTTTTCGCTATATTTCCCAGGCGATGACGCTTGTTCCCGGCGACGTGATCGCAACCGGCACTCCCAAAGGCGTGGGCCCAGTGGTTGCGGGAGATGTGATTGAGGTCAGCGTCGAGGGTGTCGGGATATTAAGAAATCCGGTAGTCGACGAATAGTTTACCGTTGTCTGATTGAATCAAACGGTAACAGCGCAAACCTGGGTGGAAACGTGATCACAATCGTCTCTGGCCTTCCCCGCTCTGGCACGTCGCTCATGATGCAGATGCTGGCTGCTGGTGGGATGCCCGTCCTCACGGATGGTGAACGTCAAGCCGACGCCGACAATCCTCGCGGTTATTACGAGTGGGAGCGTATCAAGCTGCTGCCTCGGCAACCGGATTGCATCGAGGAAGCTGAAGGCAAGGTGGTGAAAGTAATTTCGCAGCTTTTGTTCGCGCTAATGCCCGGTCACGAATATCGCATTATCTTTTTGCAGCGTCCTCTGGCGGAAGTGGTCGCTTCTCAGGCGGAGATGATTCGGCGTCGAGGGACTGCCGGTGCCGCTTTGGCGCCCGCTGCACTGATTGCCGGACTGCATGCTCATCTCAATCAGGTAAACGCCTGGCTCAAAGATAGAACCCACATATCCGTCTATCGCGTGGAACACCACGATGTGCTGCGCGAGCCGCTACGCGTCTCGGAATCTATTCAGCAGTTCCTCAATTTTCCTTTGGATGTCCTCGCGATGTCCCGGCAAATCGACCCGTTGCTTTATCGCCAGCGAACCCCATCGGCTTCGTGAGTAGGCCGGAACAAGAATGCATCAGAACTCAAAGTATCCTTCAGTGGACGCTCGACGAGGACCATCGGTGCCGGTGGCCGAGAGCAAGCCCACAACTCCGCGCAGGTTTTCCCAAGCCGCCTGGTTCAAGGCTGGGTCGGAGCCGACGAGATCGCGGATCATGTTCCAGGCAGCAATGTTAAGCGCGCCTTCCGGTGGAGGCCCCATGGCCAGGGAGACGGAGCATTGAGGGCAGAAACAGATGCGCTGGGCCGCGGACTTTTGCCGCGGTCGAATGCCCACCGTCTGCGCGAACATATATACGGCGACGGATTTGTGTCCGGCCTCGAGTTCCCGATTGCAGCGAAGACAATACAAGTTTTCCAAAGATCCTCCCGGCGCCCTTTTGCAGCCAAAAGAAAATACTGTCGCGGGCTCCCTGGGACCGCAAGTATGCAGAAGGATTCCGGCAGACTCGAACTCGGGCAGAATTCATCGTCATGCTTGCCCGCGGTTAATCGAAAACCTCCCCTGAACCAAGCTGGGCTCTAGCCAGAAGCAGACGGTATCATGCACTCTGCTAGCATGAGCGCCGATGCGGATAGAAATGCAGCAACTGGTATGACAACGACCTGGTCGCGGACGCATCAGCCCTCGGTCAAATGCTTTCGCCTCTCCCAACTGCGTAAGCTGCGGGGGTGCGAACAGGTGGCAGCGGTTTGCTACCGCGTTCGTGGCAGCGGAATTGAATTCCTTCTGGTTAGGACCAACAGCGGACATTGGACTTTTCCCAAGGGCAACGCCGAACCGGGTCTGACACACGCCCAAGCGGCTGCTCTCGAAGCCTATGAAGAGGCCGGAGTTCATGGCCGGATGGAGGAAGCTTCGTTCACGACATACGTTCGTCGCAAGCGCGCCGATATGCGAAGCGCTACGCGAGCAACCGAGAGATCTCCTGAAAAAGAGCTCGCCATTCAAGCTCATCTTTGCGAGGTTTCACGACTCGACCCTCCACAAGAGCGCAATAGAAATCCAACCTGGTTTTCCGTCGAGAAGGCAAAGCGGCGCTTACGAGAGGACCGCACGGCTGATTTCGGGGCCGAAGTCGCTCGCGTGGTCGACCGTGCCGTCATCCGCATCGGGCGATTACGTCGTAAAATCTCCACTCATGAGCCGCCAAGAGACTCATCGCAGAAAGCGCAATTTATTGAGGCCATTCGCCGGACATCGGGCCTAGCCAAAGCTTCACGAACCAGCTAAGATCGTTCAACATCGTTTCATGTGAGGGTTCCCGTTGCGATTCCTTGTCACAATCAGGAATCCGCTCTGGTCGAGTATTGGGACCATGCAATTCCGCCTGCTTCGTCTCAGGACCTACTGCCACTCGTCCTTGAAAATACAGGGTGTTCCCGATATCTTGCGCCTTCGAAGGCCTAGAAGTAACTTGGGGATTTGTAGCCGTTTGCTTGGTGGAGAACATCTAACGGGTGTCGCGAGTTGCCGCCTCAGGAGTTCGGAAGGTAGTCGAGGCAACAGAAAACTGCCATGCGCTGGCTGAGTGTTCGACTCATAGTGTCGCTGATTGTGGGAATCACGCTGGTCTCGCTGGCGTTTTCCTACAACGAAGTGCGCCTCGAGAAGCAGGCGCTTCGCAAAGACCTGGAGCAACGCGCGGAAGTGCTGGGAGAGAGCCTCGCAGGGTACCTTGAGCCTTATCTGGACAAGCAGTCCCACCGTGAACTCCAGCGGATTGTCGATCGCTTCGCCAACCGGGAGAAGTTGGAAGGCATGGCGATCTATAACAAAGATGGGTCTCTGATGGCCGCAACGGCCGGTCTGCCAAATCGACTTGGCGAGCGGCCGTCCCGTGTGACTCAGGCCATTGCCGCAAATCAAGGTTCCGGCCAATTCAATCGGCTCGGAGCGGCGTCTGTTTATACCTACGCTTATCCTCTGCGCCAGCATGATGAAGCTGTCGCGGGATTGGTGATCGTCCACGACGCCAGCTACATTAACGCCCAGAGCGCGCGCATGTGGAGGGAAGCGTTTGTGCGCGTACTGGTGCAGGTTCTGCTGATCGCGCTCATCACTCTGTTGATTGTCCGATGGAGCATCGTGGGGCCGATCGCCAAAGCGGCACAATGGATGAAATCGTTACGGACGGGAAAAGGCAAACTGCCATTCACCGCCCCAGATCTCGGCCTGCTGCGGCCCCTCGCCCGCGAAATGCAAACCTTTGCCATAAGTTTGATGGCCGCGCGTTCCGCCGCGGAAGCTGAAGCCCAAATGCGCGAAACCGCGGAATCCACCTGGACCGCCGAGCGTCTCGCCATTCATGTGCGTGGCAAGCTGGGTGGCAGCGGCCTCATCATCGTTTCGAACCGCGAACCGTATTCTCATACCCGAAGAGGAGAGTCGCTCGAAGTGGTTGTTCCTCCCAGCGGCCTCGTGACAGCTCTGGAGCCGATTCTCTGTGCTTGCGATGGCAAATGGGTGGCCCATGGCAGTGGCGACGCGGATCAGGAAACCGTCGATGCCAACGGTCATTTGCGAGTCCCCCCGGATGATCCAAAATACACGCTGCGAAGAGTCTGGCTGACCAAAGATGAAGAGGAAGGCTACTACTTCGGCTTTTCCAATGAGGGCTTGTGGCCACTCTGCCACATCGCTCACACGCGGCCAATCTTTCGCACGTCAGACTGGGAGTCTTACCGCGCGGTCAATCAGAAGTTTGCCGATGCCGTGCTGGAAGAGATGGCGGATCAGGAGCAGCCGCTATTGCTGGTTCAGGACTACCACTTCGCGCTCTTGCCCCGGCTGGTCAAGAAAAAACGTCCGGATGCGCGGGTTGCAATTTTCTGGCACATCCCCTGGCCCAACGCCGAAGCCTTCGGCATCTGCCCTTGGCAGCGCGAGCTGATTGAGGGAATGCTTGGGGCCGATTTGATTGGATTTCACATTCAATCGCATTGCAACAATTTCCTGCAGACCGTGGACCGCACTCTGGAATCACGAATCGATTGGGAACATTTTGCAGTCGATCGCGAAGACCATCGCACGGTGGTAAAACCTTTCCCGATCAGCGTCGATTTCCAGCAGATCGCCGCCAGTCCACGCTCCGGCGAATCGCCTTACACGGAACGCATCGACCTGTTGCGCGGGCTGGGTGTGAGCGCATCGTTCCTGGGCGTGGGAGTCGATCGCGTGGACTACACCAAGGGAATTCTGGAGCGATTCCTCGCGGTTGAAAGATTACTCGAGAAGCATCCGATTTATCAAAACCGGTTCACCTTCGTGCAAATCGGAGCCCCGAGCCGCACTCACATTAAGCGCTATCACGATCTGCTCGGAGAAGTTGAGTCGGAGGCGGACCGCATCAACTGGCGCTTTCAGCGTGGCTCGTGGAGACCCATCATATTTCTCAAGCGCCACTTCAGCCACGAGGAAGTCGAAAAGTATTACCGGGCGGCGGATGTTTGCCTGGTTACGTCGCTGCATGACGGAATGAATCTGGTCGCCAAGGAGTTCTTAGCCGCGCGCGACGACGAACAGGGAGTGCTCATCCTCAGCCGGTTTACAGGAGCAGCCCGCGAACTCAACGACGCCCTGATCGTCAATCCTTATGACACCGAGGAGATGGCGGAGGCCATTCGCATTGGACTGGAACTACCCGCGGAGGAACGTCTGGCGCGAATGCGGCGAATGCGCAGCGTGGTGCAGGAACACAACGTCTATCGCTGGGCAGGTAATCTGATCGCTGAACTCAGCAGCGTTCGCCTCGTACCCGAGAACACTGAGGCGATGAGCAGGCTCAAGGAATTCACTGTTGGGACGGGTCGCTAAAGCTGGGGGTGGGCCACGTCAAAAGAATCCTCCGATGCCAGCAGTTTTTGAAGTACCTCTACTACTCCCGACCCATTTTTGCGGGACGTCACCAGGTCAACTTGTTTTTTTAAACTGGGAATCGCATTAGCAACCGCCACCGAGAATCCGCAAAGATTCAAAAACGCATAGTCATTTTCCGCATCCCCGATTCCGACCGCGCTGGCAAGGGGCAAGTGTAATTCGGCCAAGGCAGTCCGGAATCCCGTGCCTTTATCGACTCCAACCGGAAGAACCATCACCGACTCCCGGTTCAAGATGACGTGCAAATTAAGTCCGAGTTCCTCAATTGCCTCGTAGACTGCGTCTTCATGAGGCTTCAGGGTAGCAACAATAGAGCGCCCAACCGACAAAGAATCCGCCCCCGAACGTCGCAACATCTGCACGAAAGCGGGCGGAGGACCCTTACCCAGAACTTTTTCTTTTCTCGTCGAAGGATGATAAAGCAACGCCCCGTTTTCCGCTACAATCAGGTCAAACACATCCAATTGCGGGAACACACTTTGAAGGCTGTCAAGTTCGCGGCCAGTGACCAGCAAGAGTTTACGGCCGGACTCTCGGACCCACGCCAAAGTCTCCAAGGTACTTTTTCTGACCCGCCCGTCATTCGCCAGAGTTCCGTCATAATCCGCCGCCACCACTCGAAATCGCATCCTTGTCCCTCACGCTTGATGATACATGCGTTGGAGAGCCCGAAAGGAGCGCGAGCGTCAAACTTATGGGACGGCGGCGTAAGTCCATTGTTGTCCGATACAATCTGACAGAGGGCCTCTGCCTCTTGCCGGCATTGCCACTGCGCCCTCTCGTATTGCCGCAGTACATGAGGAGACCAACGTAGATTGCCATCTTCGACCAGACGAAGATTCCTTCAAATTGCCGCCGGAGTCGCCGCAACCGGCGCGCTGGCGCTGGCCGAAGACGGCGCAATTCTTGAGCCGAACCGCCCCATCCTGATCTCGATTGAAGTCGTCCTCAACCGGCTGCCGCCTGCTTTCGACGGCTTCACCATCGCGCAGCTCAGCGATTTTCACTACGACGTCCGTGCGGCCGTGCCAATAAGAGCCGCGATAGAAATCGTCAATAACCTTCATCCCGATGTAATCGTCTTGACTGGCGACTTTGTCACCGTCCCATTTTTTCATCGTGGATTCCACATCGCACAACGTGCCGCGGGTGCTGCCGAACCGTGCGCCACCCTTTTAGCTCAGCTGCGTCCGCGTCTCGCGATAGTTTCTATTCTCGGAAATCACGATGTTGATGCGGACGCTCCCAGGATTATCAACACCCTGCATTCGCACGGCCTTCCCGTTCTTCGCAACCGTTCTATTCCGCTGGAGCAGGCAGGAGCGCGAATCTGGTTATGCGGTCTGGATTCGGTGTGGGAAGGAAATCCCGACATGGACGTTGCCTTGCGTGGAGTCCCCAGCGAGGAACTGGTCGTCTTGCTGGTGCACGAACCCGACTACGCCGACCAAGCCGCTTACTACCCCGTGGATCTTCAACTCTCCGGGCATTCGCACGGCGGTCAAGTCTGGCTGCCCGGTATCGGCGCTCCCTGGCTGCCGATGTTGGCCCGAAAGTATCCCCGCGGCCTGCACCGGATCGGCCCGCTGATCCTGTACACCAACATGGGTCTGGGCACGATTCGTGTGCCCATCCGCTTGAACTGCCCTCCCGAAATTACTCTCTTTACCTTGCGCAGCGCCTAAATGTTTTCGCTCGCGTAGCGACGGCGCCTGGCTCGTCCAGGCGGGCAAAGCTCGGCAGCGCTCGTGAGTCTCCGTTTATATTCGGGAAGTTGCTACGCAACCAAACCGTTGCGTCGAGATTTGCATTTCCCATGAATCCCCCTCACCAAGAAACTGTAATTGAGCGGCCTGTCCTTCAGCTTGAACCAACTTTACAAAGATTTGCTTAACGTTACATCGTGCTTCGGTACTCCGTGAAACCTCGGGCTGTGCACCAGCATCTCTAGTGGAAAGGGCGTTCAGTTTCTGAACTGACTGTCCTCATAATCCGAAGAAGGTTGAACCTCTTTCTTCGACTTCTTCATAAGGAGTTTTGCGAAATGAAGTATCTGAGGTACCTTACATTTTTGTCGATTCTCGCCGTGCTGTCGCCAGTTGGCGTATTCGCACGGGATAACAAGCAGCATTCGGTAGACATTCCTGACCCGGTCCAAGTCGGAGGCGTGCAACTGGAACCCGGTAAATACAAGGTGAAATGGCAAGGAGCTGGACCCGACATACAGGTGACCTTCCTGCGGGACGGGAAAACGGTGGCGACGATCCCGGCGACACTGAAGACGAACGATGTCCAAGTGACTCAAGACGATATCGTGACTGACTTGCCGACGAAAACGCTCACCGAGATCGACTTCCATCGTGACAGAGAAGCGTTGGTGTTTCAGCAGAGCGGTATGTAATCCTCTTTTCGAATCACAGGACAGCCCACTTTTAGCTTAAGAAGTGGGCTGTTTCGTTCCGCGCCCTTCGGCCCCGGTCGCATGTGCGACCCGATGATTCGTATTCGGAGGCCGTACAATGCCGAGATTCCTGCGATTTATCCGTAACCTGCGGCTGCCGAAGTGCAAAATCTGCAACGAACCGGTGGAGCTTGAAACTGCGAAGACGGATGAGGATGGGAAGGCTGTTCACGAAGACTGCTACGTTCAAAGGATGATGCGGCTGAAGGAAATCACACCCCCGCCTAAAGCCTCGTAATGCACCCGGTAATGGTCGCTTTTTGCCAGCCAGATGTCATGGCCAAGGCAGTTGAGAAGCATGGCTGAGTATTTGCGATTGAGGAAGTATCCGGTCACTCCGGGTCATCTGTCGGTTATCCCCATGAGGCACGTGCTGGATATCTTTTCCATGACGGATGCAGAACGGCAACACGCCGATCAGTTGTAAAGTTGTTGCGGATTTGCCCGGTGATGGCGCCGCCAAAAGCATCATGTCGCGCGACAATCATCGGACACCGATTTCTTCGGCCGCGATGCAAATCCTCCAGTCAGTTGTCCAGGAATTGGACAGGGCGATTCCCAGCGTTTGTTTATGCTTGCGGGTAATCGAGTGTCCTTTCTGAGAAATCCACAAATCACGGAGATTTTCAGAAGTATAATCTTGTGCGAAAGCGCCGCCGTCAGAAACCCTTAAGACGACAATCAACCAACCCTTCACTAAGCCTGAATTGTGAGGAACCTCCCATGCAAAATTTGCGCAGTAGTTCTATCGCTTTAGTCGTGCTCACCCTCGTATGGGGTGGGTCAGTGTTCGCACAGACGAACGACAACAGAACCGCAGAAGATAACTCCCCTGCGATCGGTTACAGCCTTTGTCAACCGGTCATCGGGCTCAGTCCACAAATTCCGTGCACGTTTTGGGGTATCCATGTAAATAAGCCCGCAGACTATCCTGTGCAAGTGCCTTACGGACAGTGGCGGGCTTGGGATAATGGAGGCGAATGGCCTGAAATAGCACCCGTCCAGATTCAGAATTATCACCTGCTGGATCCTAACTTTAACTGGACGACGTTGGATAGCGCGCTGGCTAATGTTTTAAGCCAGGCCGAGGTGAACAACGTGCTTTACACGCTCTCGAGAACTCCACCCTGGGCGGTCACCGCCACGCAGAGGAACGACAGCCGTTGCAACTACTACGATCAGGGTCCACAGGATCATGGCGAGTGTTACCCTCCTGTCGATCTCAACCCGAATGGGACCGGAACAGATGCCATCTGGCGAACCTGGGTCGCCGCCATTGCCTATCACGTAAACACCAACTATCCCAACGCGCATATTAAGTACTGGGAACCCTGGAATGAGTTTCACCGATCCACCATAATTGAGAATTGGAGTGGCTCACTGTCTTTCCAAGGAACGTATGATCAGTTGCTAAGAATGACAGAGGATGCGAACTGCATCATTACGGGTAAGGTAACTATGATCTCGGCGACCCACGAGTCTTGCTCCTCAGTGTTGGCACTGTTCACTCCCAAACTCAGCGGCTCCATCGATCCAAATGCGGTGATCGTGATGCCTTCGACCGGAGTGGACGGGACGCTCAGCGGTGGTTCACTCAACGCCGCTGCGAATTTTCTCTACTGTGACGCGAATCCGAAAGCGGCGTGCGATTTTCCAGGAAAAGGCGCCAAAGCCGTAGACGTGATTAACGTTCACCTTTACACGGACCCGACCAACAACTTGAAGCCTGAGGACTTCCTCACCACCAGCATACCCGCTTATCGAAATCAGGTGCTGCAACTTGCAGAACTGGAGAAACCGTTCTGGAGCGGCGAAGGAAGTTGGGCTGACACCTCGAACGCAAAAAATAACTGGAAAGATGTGTATGCTCAGGCGGGGTTTATTCCACGGTACTTCGGCTCTCTGTGGTCGGCGAGCGTCGGTCAGTTGTTCTGGTACGGGTACGACTACGGAACGATCAACGGAGGAACTGGAGCCCTCTTCGACCAGGATACCCAGAAGCTGCTGCAACCTCAGGCCAACGCCTGGATACTGACCTACAACTGGTTGAGCGGAGCTACTCCATTAAACACGCCGTTCTGCGAGATCAGTTCACAAGGTCCGACGATCTACGAGTGTGATTTCACCAAGCCCAACGGCTACAGAGCACGACTCGTCTGGGACTGGAGTGCCGATGGTTTTCCTGAACAGTGCTCCAGCACGCCCAACCCCATCGTCTGTGGAAGTACTCCCTATTCGGTAGCGGCTCCTTACATTTACTGGGTGGATCTGGCGGGGGTCGTTCATCCCTTGGAAGTTGCTCGGACAATTAGTATCGGGGCAAATCCGGTTCTGCTGGAAAACCAACTGCAATAGCCATATCCATTCGAACCGATCCCACGTTTCGCGAAGATGTTTGCGAAACGTGGGGTCGGCACACCTCCTGGATGGCAACGCTGTTTCTGTACAACCTTGTAAATTGGTCTTTAAGGCGGGAATAGAGAACTAGCATCATCATCCTCACCCGTCAGCCAATGATTTTAGAAATGTCGTGAACGAAGTGAAGGAGGGCGAAGCCCGGCAGGTTTCTAACCCAAGCCTTCTGGTTTTGCATTTCCCCACCCAACGGCCGCGCGTCGCTCTTGAGGGCGACGCTTCCCTGCCGCTCCCAAACCGGCAGAGAAAGAAGCGATAAGAATCCATCACCATCCCGCGTGTGCGCCTTTGTTCGGAAAATGGAACAAGCCAAGGGTTCCCGAGTCCGACCACAAGGCTAAGGGAGTAAGCTGTGGTTCATGACTGTCCAATTCTTGCTGTTCGTAATCGCAGTTCTGCTTGTTGCGATTTTCTGGGAACTGACCAAGATTAACAAACGCCTCAAGACGCTTCTTACCCGAGAAAAACAGGAATCTGACTGGGCGAAGAAAGACGCCGCATGACATGCAGGAAGCAGGTTGAGACATAGAAATTAAGTCGCGCGGATGTGCGAAAATAATCTCGTTTCGGCCACCGCTAGTTCGATCGGGCAATAACGACTAAACCGTCGCTCTTGACGGCGGCGCTTCCCGCCACTCCACCTCGGCAATGAGCGTAATAGAGAGTGGCTGTTAAGAAACCCCTCTTTTGAAAAAACTGCCCGAAATGAGGGATAGAAAATGTCCACGAAAATCGAGAACGTCGTTTATAGGCCATCCAAGCGCGATGAAATTTCTGCGAACTTCTAGAGTGTGAGTTGTTCAACAGCTACGCCTGATTGCAGCAACTACTCGGGACGCACTAGAATTGGGGGAGTTTCACCGTCTGGTATGTTGATGAATGCTATTCAGTTGACACCAGCAAAGCGCGGCACCATCGCCTGTTTCCCCTCCGTGGCGACCGTTGCTTCGTACTTCTACACGATGACTCGCGGCATTGCCGGAAGCGCTCATCGGGCTACCTGGTCGAGTTGCTGATGTGATTGCGTTGCAAAGACAGACACGGACTGGGCTGTATGCTGCTGTGTTGCTTCAGGTGATGGCCGCGATAGCCATTTCCTCCCTCGTTCCACCAGAACCTTCCGATGCCTATCGTCTTCTCCGCAGCGTTTGTAGCTTCTGTGTGGCAGCAATGCTATCAGTAGGGGCGACGATCGTTCTGGGAACCATCGCGTTCTCGCTGCCCGTCTTTTTGCGTCATCCAGTTCAGTACTCTTCGTGTCGCACTCGCTGACTCTATAGCTGTCGTAACATCTCTATTCCAGTCAGTTGTCGGCCAGTAGCAACGGCCTGAATGTATCGCCTTCATTCAAGACGTACGCGGTTATGTTTTGATTGGCGGCAAACGCGGTGGGTCCGACTGCTATGCAATTTTGCTCGCCAAGAGGACAAGAAAGACTGAAGGTTACAAAATAACTTCCCGGCGTCAACGTGAGATAGCTTGAAGCCGAGCCCACTGTGATACCGCTGATTGTTGGATTTCCCGTAGTGCTGCCATCCGTGTTCACCCATGCCGACACCGAGAGGGGGTAGGCATCGGCAATCGCGACGCGCAACTTGACGGAACCGCTAGCCGGACTGCTGTCATCGGTAAACAGGTAGGCTTGAATTTGGGTAGCCCCGCCCAAAACAAAGGTGTTTTGGGTATTGGGGGCTAGATTTAGTTTCTGAAACCCGCTGGGAACAAGGTTGTTGGTACTTCCGGAGGCGACTATCACAAAATCGACACCGCCAGATTTCACTGTCACGTAATCGCTTAGTTGTTGACATATCTGATTAACGCAGGTGGGGTAGCTAACTCCAGTCGCTACCGCAGTTCCATCAATACTGACAGTCAAATTCTGGGTGGGGACTGCCCAGCCCCCAATTATTACGCGAAGCTTTGCAGGCTGGCCGCCGCCACCGCCTCCGCAACCACAAAAGGAGCAAATGGCAATCAAGAGCAATATTGAATATCGCATCTCTTACCTCCGTGCATTCCACTCGATGCTAACACCAGCGGGAATACCAAAGTTGCGGGCTGTCGCCACATTGAGACTCGTTGCAAAATCGCGTCTCTGACAATGTCGGCCCGTGTCCAGCACTTTTTTGGAACTCTCCGGTCTCGGTATCCACCGAAGCAATTTGCTGAAAGGCGGGGTGAAAATCGACTCCTATAATGATCATTGTTCGGCTCCTTTCTCCCGAGCCTGTTGGTTGGATTCAGCACCAACTTTACTCGGGCCGAGAGCGGACATTGTCATGGAATCAATTTCGCTCTTTGACCGAAGTATTTTTGGGCCACTCGTTTCCAGTGAGGCGAAAGCGTATTTTGACGGGGTCTCCCAGGGGGATTTCACCCTACTCTTGAGCACTCCGATCCCCGCGCGCGCTAGATCTCGCTGATTCCACACGACTACCGGACTCGGTCAAAGCCGACTGATCTGGAAGCGCCTTTGCACAAACGATCCTTATCGAGCCTTGGTCGAATTCTTTGGGCTTGGATCGTGGGGATAAAATTTTGCTCAGAATCATGGTTGTGGATGACGACGAAATGGTTCGGCGTAGCACCTGTGGGCTTCTCAAGACATACCCGGACATTGAGGTGGTCTGCGAAGGAGCGAATGGCGCAGAAGCCGTGACCAAAGCAAGAGGGTATCGGCCTGACGTAATCCTGATGGACATCACGATGCCTACCATGAACGGCTTAGAGGCCACCCGGACCATTAAGCGAGAGATACCGAGCATTCAGATTGTCGTGGTGAGCGGGCAAGATGCTCTTCGGGAGGCGTTATCGGCTGGTGCCAGTGGATACGTTATGAAAACCGAAATGGCCGAGCGTTTGGTTACGGAACTCCGAAAGCTCCAAGCACTGAGGCCTTCGGAAGCGTCGTCGCGCGATGCGGTCTTATGTCCGGTCTTCCGAGCGTTGCCGTAATATCTCTATTCACTTACTGACCGGGGCTTTGAGTGTAAATGGTGTTTACAACAGTTACTTCCTAGCATCTGCGAGTCTCGGACGAACCGCGTGCGGACTGCCAGTTTTACCAGTTGCGCGGGCAGCACATCGTTTCATAGACTGTCCCAGGTGCTCAAGCATGTCTGCTTGAGGAGTATCATCCCGGACTCGGAGGAGACAGCAATGCAGCAGAAGAGTATTAAAACTGTTCTGGTTGTCGTCGGCGTACTGTTCGTGTGCAACGTATCCATGTTCGCTCAGGTGTCCCAGACGCCTGCGTCGCAGAACGTTTCGGGAGCCGGCGCACCGTCGAATAACATTTCGGACAAAGACATCGAGATGCTACGGGCGGACTTGCGAGCACAGCGGAAGCAAATTATGGCGCAGAACATGACCCTCACCGCCGACGAGGCCACCAAATTTTGGCCTGTCTTTGACCAGTACCGACGGGAAGCCATCAAACCCAATGACGAACGCTGGGCGGTGATCAAGGACTATGCAGCGAACTACGACACCATGACCGATGCGCAGGCGCAGGATTATATCAAGAGAGCGAACGCCGTTGACGAGCAACTCCTGGCATTGCGTATGAAGTATGTTCCGCTGTTTGAGAAGGTTATTTCAGCCAAGAAGACTGCGTTGTGCTACCAGATCGATCGCCGTGTCGACCTCCTGATCAATTTGCAGTTGTCCTCGGTGATTCCGATGGTCAATACCAGCAGCGAGTAAGCTGACGGATTTCCGCAGGCCGTAGTCGTAGCGCGCCGAGCAAGATCACTTTGACGTAGCGATAAACCGTTCCACCTCACCGCCGCTAGGCACATCGTTAAAGCGCTGAAAGGCGATCTCTCGTCCGGCTTTCTGGAGAACTCCTGTGTACGTCTCCTTGTAAGGAATGTTACCGGAGTCCCAAGTTACCTCCCCTTTCGTATAGAACGAAAGCACATTGTCACGTATCTTCCCATCCACGATCCCTTTTGTGCTTAGAGTTTTCGCGTCAGCCATTTCCGTGACCGAACCCGCCACTGTATCCCCCGCTTGGGTAAACTCGAATACGAGGGTTGACCGATCGTTGGGCGAGTAGACGTTTTGGATCAGTGGGGTTCCCCACTTTCCTGATATGTTCAGAACTTTGGCAGATGAGGAACTGGTTTCCGTGCCGCTTTTATGGGAAAGCAGGCTAGGGCCAAATTTGACGTACGTGAGTATGCCGAATAGCAACAATACTACTGCAACCGCAAGAGTTTTCCACGGCATCTGTGTCCAAGTTATCCCAGGCAGGTCTCGCGCCACAGAAGACATGACTCGTGTCATATCGGCATCAAAGTCCTCACGCGAAAGGCGCAGAACTTGCCGATCCACTAAGCCTGCGATCTCGCTGGGTAGTTCTTCGCGCTTCGGGAGCGGAGTGTCACCCACAAGGACAGGAATCACGTGTATGCCACGCTTCAGTGCTGCGGCCACTTCCATCCTCGGGTAGTCTCCAGGGTTGTCGATGCGGCGTGCCCCCTGCGCATCAGGAAGTGAAGCCCAGGAATGACCCATCATCACCAGCATAACCACGCAATTTTGAAGGTTCTCGTCTATCTTGTTCGCGAAGAGATCGCCAGCTTTAAGGCTGTCAATGTCCATGAAAACGCGTCCGGGCCAGCGTCGAGCAAGGTGCTCATAAACCCGATCCGTCATATCGGCCGCGGAGTCATCTCGGCGGTAGCTGATGAATATCCTTCGCATCGCTGAAACACCACACTTTGCTCGGCCATTCTACTTCAAGTCTCTCGATAGCACCGCTCATCCATCTCGCACCAAAAATCGGTCAGGTTCAGTCTGAGCTATCAGCGGCATGGTGGGAGGTGCTGGTAGGACCAACCGACTTGAAGGATTGGCCAGTAGAAACGCAGAAAGGCGCGTGTGAGTTCTTTCCAGATTTTTAGCGGTGGCAATCTCCCGCCATCGGCATGCCGCGAGCAATCCGTCGGTTGGCGAAAAATCAATTACGCTCAAAACCCAGGACCCGGCGAACAGACGGCGCAAACTTGCGCTATCGCTGGTTACGTCAATCCACTCTCCGGCAGTCTGTTTTTCCTCCTCGAGCGCTGCCCACGGAGCCAGTCCTCCGGGCACAAGAAGCCGACCGACTGCTCCGCGTCTACGACGTTAGCGTGAGCAGTTCCAAAAAGCCTGCAAATTGTGAGCCTCTACGTATCTCAATCTGAAACCCGCGAAAATCCAGGTTTCGTGTTCTCGAAACAACCGTTTTTGCAAGGCATGACGGTTTCCCTGGGCCTATTGCGCAATGCGTAGTGTAGGCAGGCAGGCTACAGGGAAGGGCAAAATTAACGCGCCAAGCTCGAACGGGGTTCTGGCGTGGTCCGTGCAACTTAAGGTTTTATGCAACTTCTTTACAATCCTCGGGCTCATTCTGTGCTACCCTTACTGCCCGTTACGGTTCAGCAATCCACGCGAGGCCATCCGCTACCCCCAAAGCGCCGACCCGCCGGTTTTGAGCAACAGTACGTCCAACCCAGGAGAGTCTCATGAATAGCAGATGTGTCCGGCAAATCCAGTTACTCGCGGTACTCGCTGTCATGTTTGCAGCAAGTGTTACAGTACTCCCCGCCCAGACCTACAAGGTGCTGTACAACTTTGGCAACGTCAAATGCGATCCGCTTGACCCATCAATTTCAGGCATCATCGCGCAGGGCCGGGACGGCAATTTGTACAGCTCGACCGGAACCTTCGGGAGCGGTTGTAATGCCGGTGGCGCCGCCTTCAAGATTACGCCCAAGGGAAAGCTGACTCTGCTGCACAGCTTCGGCTCGCAAACCGGGGACCAGGGCGGGTCCCTCAGCGGCGTGACACTGGGGACTGATGGAGAATTCTGGGGCACGAGTGAGGGAGGCGACTATGGCGGGAATATCTGGAAGATGACCGCGTCTGGCAAGCTTACCGATTTCAACGTCTTGGCAGGCACTAAGGATATCAACGGAATCGAGCCCACGGCCCCGCCGGTGCAAGGTATGGACGGCAACTTCTACGGCACGACGAATCAGGGAGGAAACATCGCGAAGTGTACGTACAACTACGGCGGCTGCGGCGTCATTTACCGGATCTCGCCCTCGGGCAAGCTCAAAGTCATCTATACCTTCGATCAGACCAATGGCGCGAACCCTGACTCCCCACTGGTTCTGGGGATCGACGGCAACTTCTATGGGACGGCGTACTACGGAGGCACGGTTGGGAAAGTCTTCAAAAACGGCGGCGTCATTTTCAGGGTCACCCCCGCCGGCAAATACACGGTCCTTTATGCCTTCTGCACACTAACAGGCTGCCACGACGGGGCCAACCCGGTGGGGGGACTGGTGCAAGGTACAGATGGCAATTTTTATGGAACCACTGAGTATGGCGGCACCTCCACCATCCTTCCCTACGGAGTCGCATTCAAAGTCACTCCGGCCGGCAAGCTCACCGTGCTTAACAGCTTCTGCACTCTTGCCAGCTGCAAAGACGGAGCCAACCCTTTCGGCGGCCTGGTGCAAGCGACCGACGGCAACTTTTACGGGACCACGGTTTACGGCGGAGCCAACAATCAGGGAACGATTTTTCAGGTCACGCCAAAAGGTAAATTCACCATTGTTCACAACTTCCAGGACACCACGGGTTCTTTGTTTGGTGAGTTCCCTGAAGTTACGCTGGTTCAGAACACCAACGGGATTCTATACGGAGACACCATGAACGGCGGCTCTTCCGGCCGCCACCAAGGCGTTTTTTACAGCTTCGACATGGGCTTGAAGCCGTTCGTTAGCATGGTCGCATGGTACGGTGCCGTGGGAGACACCATCGAAATCCTGGGGCAGGGACTCAAAGCTGCCACCGCTGTGTCATTCAACGGTACTGCGGCCACAACTTTCACCGCTGTTTCCGATACCTACCTCACGGCGGTGGTTCCCTCCGGCACCACTACAGGTCTCGTGACCGTGACCACGCCTGGCGGCACGCTGACGACCAACCGCAAATTCATCGTTCAGCCTGCGGTTGTGAGCTTCAGCCCGCCTAGCGGGAAGGTCGGGGACCCGGTAACGATCAGTGGAACCAGCTTCACCGGCGCGAACAAGGTCACCTTCGGCGGGGTGAAGGCGACCTTTACGGTTAAGTCCGACATCGAGATCGACACCAACGTTCCAACTGGGGCGAAGACCGGGAAAATCCAAGTCACAACTACAGGAGGGACGGCGACCAGCGCAACCGACTTCACGGTGACGCAGTAGCGCAGGAGACTCAAAAGGAACCTAGGAAGTTCTCAGGGGACAGATTTCCTGTCGCGGCACGCGGCCCGCTCTGACAGGATCTTCATTTATGCTCCATTGTACATCGCTCCCATGCGCTGCGCCGACGCCGGCCTGATCCGATAACTGTTGCAACGTTGCCACGCACTCATGGCCGAAGGGTGGGTTGGATGGACTTTGAGGATCCATTGTCCACGGGAACCGATTGCGCATCAACGTACGGAACCAGTACGTTTTCTCCTTGATCTCGTCCTTCCACCTAGATAACATACTCAAAAGCAGTGTTAGCTATTTGAGAATAGCTAGAATCTCCAGCTCCTTGACAACCTGAATGCCAACGGCGGACCCTGGCCGACCCGAAACGGGATACCGGACCTCCGATCTGGTGCTAAGTCCTTATTCCCTAAGATTTTGCATATAAGTCCTTATTCCTCAAAGATTTCGACGGTGGTCTGACCCTAACCCCATGATTCCAAAAGATCAGGGGGGAGGGGTATACCTACGTTTACTTAATGGTAAAGAGCGGCGAGTCGGCTTGCGGTTCAATCGGCATTGTGAGTTCCGCAGCCTCCGCACCGTGGTAGCATTTCCTATCGCGCAACTTCCCGGCGGCTCATGACGGATCACATCCAGTCCCTTACATTGCGGTTCGTCCTTCTTATTCTTTTGCTCCGCTGTGCTCCGCTGGCGGGTGCGCGCTCGGACGAGCCGCACTGGATCCGCGTCAATTCCAGCCATTTTTCGGTGGCCACGGATGCCGATGAGAAACACGGCCATGACGTGGCCGTGCGATTCGAGCAGATGCGCGCCGTCTTCGGCCAACTATTGGCGCGAAAACGGATCAATATGTCGGAGCCGATCGACATTCTCGCCCTGACAAGCGATGACGAATACAGCAAAGTCGTGCCCAACCGTCAAGGGCAAGGCATAGGGGATGGCTTCTTCATTCCCGGCGAAGACCGCAATTACTTCGTGCTGAACCTGTCGAAAGACGGGAGTTGGCGGGCGACATCGCGGGAATTCGCCGAGGTGTTTCTGAACTGCAACTATCCGCCGACGCAGGCGTGGTTCGACGCGGGCTTCGCGGAATATTTCTCCAGCCTGCGCCTGGACAACCAGCCGCGGATTCGCGGCGACCCGAATTCGTTCATTGAACTGCTGAACGCAACGCCATGGCTCGCAATCGCTGATTTATTTGCGACCCGTCGCGAGAGCATGGCCACTCCGGAAAGCTCGCACCATACTTTGTTCTACGCGCAGTCGTGGATCGTGATGCACTACCTGCTCGACCAGAACAAGCTTCCGGAAACTGGGACATATCTCGATCTCGTCGAAAACCAGAAGCTGTCAGCAGAGGAAGCGATTCAGAAGGCATACGGCATGACCTCCGCCCAGCTCGCACAGGCCGTAAAAGATCACTTCCATCCGCTGACCCAGCCCTCGCAGGGCGGCAACGCTGCGGGAACCCAGTTGAACGGCATGGCCTCGCCGGAAAATATCGGCAGCAGCACGCAGCAACTTTCCGATGCGGAGGGGCAAGCGCTGGTCGCGGAAATGAGCGTCCGTCTGCCGGAACATCGCGAGCAAGCCGTGAAGCAGTTGGAGTCGATCACGGACCAGGCAAAGACGGATAACGTGGTGGCGCGTCGAGGATTGGCCTGGGCACACATGCAGAAGAAGGAATTTGACCGCGCGATCGAAGAATTGAGCAAGGGCGCGGAGCTCAACCCCAAGGATCCCTGGCTACACTATTACTTGGCGCTGGTGCGGTTGCGCGCGGCGCAATCCTCTGGAGGCTCAATCGCAGGGCTTCCCAACATGATGCAGGATCTTCGGCTGGTACTGGACTGGGATCCCGAATTCGCCGAGGCGCGCAACATGCTGGCCATGGCTCAACTGGAGGGCGGGGGCGTCCATGCGGCCATGGATTCGATGCGAGCGACCCTCCAACTCGGACCCCGAAATCAAAGCTACCTGCTGAACATGGCGCAAATCTATCTGGCCGGGAAAAATTGGGATGCGGCGACCGCATTGCTCGAGCGCCTCAAGAATAGCCCGGATGCGCAGGTTGCGAAGTCCGCAGCCGAGGAACTCGAAGGCCTGCCCACGTTGAAGAAGTATGGCGTCCGTCCTCAGAGCGAAGCCAAGACGCAACCCCAGGGGATGCCCTCTGCGGCCCCGACACCCTCATCACCGTCTTCAACATCGGTGTCTTCACCCTCCGCACCTTCCTCGGCACGAAAACCCGCGGAGCCGCAGCCGAAAACCGAGCAACAAAATCCTGGACCAGAGACAGAGGCGAGTGTGGACCATCCTGAGCAGCCTCCAGCTCCTCCGCAGCCCGACCGCCGTTCGATCCAATTTCTGAAAGGAAAATTACTTGGCGTCGATTGCTCTCAGGCTCCATCGGCGATTTTGACTGTGAGCACAGGAGCCAAGGTGCTCAAGTTGCGCACTGAGAATTACAAATCACTGATGCTCATCGGGGCGGACGACTTTTCCTGCGAATGGAGAAGTCGCCTGGTGGCCGTTAATTACCGGCCCGGCGGAAAAGCTGATGGCGATCTGGTTTCGCTGGAAGTGCAATAGCAAATAAATTCGCCGCCAGAATCTTTGCGTTTCGCCGAACTGAGACACGACTCAAGCGAGCGATGAATTCCGCTTTCGTTTCGGGTGTTCTATACTTCAAACAGGCATTGTCGTTCGCGTAAGCCGAACCTCACTGATTTCGTGGGCTCCTGCGGACGCCCCAACATCAGGCCAGCAAAGGTTCCAAGAATGTTCAACTGGCAGCAGATTTTCGACGATCTGTAGGCTGTAATATAGACAATTCCCCCAGTGGCGGCGTAGCTCAGGTGGCTAGAGCGACGGTCTCATAATCCGTAGGTCGTTGGTTCGAGTCCAACCGCCGCCACCAATTAAAATCAGCAACTTGCAGGGCTTCGCCGGGACTTCTTTTGAGACCGCGACGGAATCTGTGGAACGCGCCATTGGCCTCGACCGCAACAATGTCGATCTGCGTAAGCCGGCTTCTGGGAAGATTGCGGCGTTCACGAGTGCGGGAGATCACATCTCGTGGCTACGTCGGCTAGCCGGAGAAGCTGCCCAAGATCCCCGCTACCTGCGCTTGATGACGAATACCGTCTTGTCGTCAATGACATCAGCTTCACCCAGTTGCTGTAAGCGTTCATCGCGCTTGACGGCATAGTCAAGCAACGCGTTACAAATTTCGCGGGCTGGCTGGTCTTTGTGATTGCGCATCACGCGCTCGAGCTGGGATCGTTCCTCGTCATCATTGCCGTCGTAGACTCCGTCGGTATAGAGGAAGAGTATGTCG
>Ga0307474_10000175_pt1 | contig 47530 bp, 37 predicted proteins | sample atmos_gasesECM1C_2_FD_203312 | JGI IMG/M metagenome (GOLD analysis project Ga0307474, IMG submission 203312) | Hardwood forest soil microbial communities from Morgan-Monroe State Forest, Indiana, United States - atmos_gasesECM1C_05 | ecosystem: Environmental > Terrestrial > Soil > Temperate... | reverse complement strand
TCGATTCTATGCGGATTGGAGAAATCGGTTCAACGTTGCAAGAACTGGAAAGTACAGGTCTCAGGTCTTGAGACCCAAGACCTGTGACTCAAGACCTAACACCTAAGACCCATTGGTCGCGGTTTCGGTTCTCAGATCAGAAGCTCTTAACCGCAAAGTGCGCAAGGATTCGCAAAGGCCGCGAAGTCGAACTAAGGTCGTTTTGCAAAAGATGAGATTTTCTTTGCGTTCTTCGCGGCTTTTTCTTTGCGAACTTTGCGGTGAAAAGCTTCTCTCTGCGTTCTCTGCGTGGTTTCTCCGCGCCCTCTGCGTTTAAAAGCTTTTCTCTGCGATCTTTAGCATCCACAGCGCTTAAAAGGTTCTGATTAAAACTCTGCCCCCCAGCGTGCCACCTAAGATCGACCTGCGACCTGCCCTCTTGACAATCGCCCTCCCCGGAAGCAAAATCTTTAAAGGCGAATAAAAAGCGAAACTAGCTCCTGACTCAAAAAGACGCGCTTAATCAAAGACATACTTAAACGGATGGCAGTCATGAAAGCTCCGATAACAATTTGCATTGTCATCCTGAGCGCAGCGAAAGCTTGCCCTGAGCGCAGTCGAAGGAGACCTGCTTTCTCCCCGCGAACGCCACCGCCTTCAACCCATCTGCAATCTGAAATCAAAAATCCGAATTCCTCTGTGATCTCTGTGGTGAAAAAACCCAAAAGTCCCCCGTATCTCGAGGTCCCTCATGCCTTTACTCCAGTTCGAGCCCACCGCTCACTCTTTTCCAAGCGCTTCCCGCTCCTCGGAAGTCTTACAACAGCTCACGGAAAAGCCCTGCCTCCCCGCCGTCACCCCGGCTTCGCGCCTGGCAGTGCGGCCCGCGCCCGACACGGCTTCCAGCGGCATCGCTCCGATCGATGCCCTCACCGGCGGCCTGCCCCGTGGCTGCCTCACCGAAATCTGCGGTCCCGATTCTTCCGGGCGCACCAGCCTGATGCTCTCTGCCCTGGCCGCCGCCACTCGGCGCGAAGAAATCTGCGCCTTGATCGATGTCAGCGACGCTTTCGATCCGCACTCCGCCGCCGCCGCACATCTCGAACTGGAACGGTTGCTCTGGGTTCGCTGTGGCGCCAGTGCAGATTCCTCCACACTCTCGCGAAAGCGTCGCCCTGCCGTTAGCCTCGAAGAGCGCGAACGACGCCGCATGGAAGATCCGGTCGAGCAAGCCCTGCGTGCCGCCGATCTGCTTCTGCAAAGCAGCGGCTTTGGTATGGTCGTTCTCGATCTGGCTGGGGTTTCTTTGAAAATGGCGCGCCGCATTCCGCTCACCACCTGGTTCCGCTTCCGCCGCGCCATCGAAAATACGCCGACCATCCTGCTCGCCATCGGCACGCAGTCCTGCGCGCAATCCTGCGCGTCGCTGTCGCTGAAACTCAGTCGTCAGGCGGTAGTTCTCAGTTCCAGTTTCTCAGGCCCCCGTACTCAGTACTCAGTGATCAGTACCCAGTACTCGGAAGAGTTTTCAATTTGTAACGACGATGAATCTCCAGCACGTGAATGTTCGACCAAACGGCCATCGCACGCAGAACTGTTAACCGGTATCCAGATCCGCACCGAAGTGTTGCGCTCGCGCAGCGAACGCAAACCCATGCAGTCGGCAAGCAGCCTTGAAACAAAAACCGCATGGACAGCATGAAAGCTGATAGCTGATAGCTGATAGCCGGCAGCTACTGAGAACTGACAACCGAGTACTGGGTACTGGGTACTGGCTACTGGGTACCGGCCACTGGCCACTGCCTTTCCCCATGCCTTTCGCCTGCATCTTCGTGCCCGACTTTTCCGCCGAAGCCATTCTGCGGGCCGAACCGGAGTTGCGTTCACAGGCCATGGCCGTGCTCGAAGGCAAGCCTCCTCTGCAGAAAATTTTTGCGGTCAACGAAAAAGCGCGCCGCGCCGGCATCGAGCTTGGCATGACCAAGATTCAGGTAGATCCTTGGACCGATCTCGCCCTTCGCCCGCGTTCGCCTTTGCAGGAAACGGCCGCGCACGCCGCCCTGCTCGACTGCGCGCAGTCGTTTTCTCCGCGCATTGAAGACACGGCGCCCGACACCGTCATCCTCGACCTTGCCGGGCTCGAATCTCTCTTCGGCGCACTCCCCAAGATCGCGCGCGACCTCGCCCGCCGCACCTCCGACCTCGGACTCGAAGCCAATGTCGCCGTCGCCGCCAATCCCGACACCGCCCGCTTCGCCGCCCGCGGTTTCCCCGGCGTCACCGTCATCCCCGAAGGCAAAGAAGCCGAGCGATTGGGCACTCTTCCTCTCGATGTCCTGTTCCCAGAACTCGCCTTACCCGATCCCTCCGACGAAGCCGCGCGCGTTCTCGAGACTTTCGACCTGTGGGGCGTACGCAATCTCCGCGCTTTGTGCGCTCTTCCCGAGATCGCGCTTAGCGAACGCCTCGGCCAGTTCGGCACCCGCCTGCAACACCTCGCGCGCGGCGCGGTCTCGCGCACGCTGGTCCCGATCGACCCACCGCTAGTGTTTGAAGAAGCCGTGCAACTGGAATACCCGCTGGTCTTGCTCGAACCGCTGGCCTTCCTCCTCGCCCGCATGCTCGACCATCTCTGCGCCCGCCTGGCCGCCCGCGCCTTAGCCGCACAAACACTCCGCCTGCAATTGCATCTCGACAGCGGCTTTCACTTCGTGGAAGACGTTCCGAATGACGAATTCACCACAACTCACGCAGGGACAGGGGCCCTCAAGAGCCTGCCCCGAAAACAGTCGACGGCCCCAGACCAAGCCCACGTAGGGACAGCCGCCGCCCGCTGCCCAGGCTTCGTGGAAGACGTTCCGAATGACGAATTCACCACAACTCACGTAGGGACAGCCGCCCCCGGCTGTCCAGGCCGAGTGTTAGCTCGGCAGCCTGCTGATAGCGATGCCCCGCAACTCACGAATTGTCATCCTGAGCGAAGCGAAAGTTTTATTAAAAATTGTCATCCTGAGCCAAGCGAGGCGTCAGCCGAGCACAGCGAAGGACCTGCTTTTCAAATTTGTCATCCTGAGCCAAGCGAAAGTTTTGTTAAAAATTGTCATCCTGAGCGCAGCGAAGGACCTGCTTTTCCCCCGCGAGTAGCACCACCCCCAACTCAAAACCCGAACCCCAAAACTCGCCACTCAACCTTCACCCGCACCCTCGACCTCCCCGTCCCCATGCTCGACGCCAAAGTTTTCCTCAAACTTCTGCAACTCGATCTCAAAGCCCATCCGCCCGGCGCCCCGATCCTCAAAGTGCATCTCTCCGCCACGCCGGCGCAACCCCGCACCACGCAAGGCGGCCTGTTTCTGCCGCCCACGCCGGAACCGGAAAAACTCGAACTCACGCTGGCGCGCATTGCCGGCATGGTGGGCGAGGACAAGGTCGGCTCTCTGCAACTCGTCGATTCCCACCATCCCACGTCGTTTCGCATGCAGCGCTTCGTTCCAAGCCCGCCGCGCGGGTCCAAAGAAAAATCCGATGACTCGCTCCCCAGCGCACCGATCGCTGCCCTGCGCCTGTTTCGCCCGCCGCTGCGCGCCGCGGTCACCCTGCGCGATGGCCAACCCAGCCACGTAGTCTGTCCCAAGCGAAAAGAAATTCACGGAGAAATTCTCTGGCTCGCCGGCCCCTGGCGCTCTTCCGGAGACTGGTGGGATCAGGACGGCTGGGCCCGCGACGAATGGGATATCGCCATCCAGTGGCCAGAACGAGTCGCCAGTCACCAGTCAGCCGCTGGTCGTCAGTCTCCAGTCGCTAGCGAAGAAGCGATCAGCGACCAGCCATCGGCTATCAGCTGTCAGCCGTCAGCTATCAGCGATCAGTCAGCACCTATCAGCGATCACCCATCTGCCACCAGCTACCTGCCACCCGCTATCAGCCAGACGCAGCTTGCCGCGTCTCGGTTCGTATCAGGGCGCGGCTTCAGCCGCGCCGCAAAAGTCTCCGCTTCCAAAGCGGCTTCAGCCGCTGACGCTGCGAAAGAGAAAACCACCCTGGCTCTCTACCGCATGGTGCACGACCTGCTCAGCGGATATTGGTTTGTCGAGGGAACGTATGACTGAAAATCAGTTCTCAGTTGCCAGTTCTCAGTTCTCAGTTAAAGCGAACTCGACTGGGAACTGAGTACTACCTACTGAGTACTGAGTACTGAGTACTGAGTACTGACTACTAACCACAGATGTACACCGAACTCCACGCCCGCTCCGCCTTCAGCTTCCTCGAAGGCTCCACTCTGCCCGAGGACCTGATCTCCGCGTGCGCCGAGAAAGAAATGCCAGCCATGGCCCTGCTCGATCGCGACGGCCTCTACGGCTCCCCGCGCTTCTACCTCGCCGCCGAGAAAGCCGGCCGGAAAGCCCACATCGGCGCCGAAGTCAGCTGCGAGTCTTTTTTGCAAGGACATAAAAACCTTTCACCACAGAGCCACCCTTCGATGCGCTGCGCTCGCTCAGGGCAAGCTCCTCCGACTTCGCTCGAGGCAAGCTCCGACACAGAGAAAACCACGGAGAAAAAGTTAGCGTTCAATCAGGATTTGGAAAATCCCTTAAATGATTGTCATCCTGAGCGAAGCGAAGGACCTGCTTTCCCGCCGCATTCGGCACTGCTCTCTACCAATCTGAAATCAAAGATCAAAAATCAAAAATCCCAGCCTTCCTCCGTGTCTCCGTGTCTCCGTGGCGACTTCCGCCTCCCTCTCCTCGTCGCCTCCCGCGCCGGCTATCAAAACCTCTGCCAGCTCATCACCCGCATGAAACTCCGCGCGCAGAGGAAAGAAGAAGGAGCCGTCCTCGAGCACGAACTCGAACACCATGCCCCCGGTCTCATCTGCCTCACCGGAGGCGACGAAGGCCCGCTCGCCGCCGCCCTCAAAAAAGGAGGCCCCGCCGAAGCCCATCGCATGGTCGATCGTCTCGCCGGCATCTTCGGCCACGACAACGTCTACGTCGAACTGCAACGCCACTATCACCGCGAAGAAGAAGCCCGCAACCGCGTCGCCCTCGAAATCGCTCGCCACTTGCATCTTCCCATCCTCGCCACCAACGGCGTCTGCTACGCCACGCCGCGCGACCGCGAACTCTGCGACGTCTTCACCGCCATCCGCCACAAGCGCACGCTGATGACCGCCGGCCGCCTGCTCGCCCGCAATTCCGAGCGTCACCTCAAATCCTCCAAAGAAATGTCGCAGCTTTTCGCCGACCTGCCCGAAGCCATCGCCAACACGGCCGAACTTTCCGCCCGCCTCGAATTCAAACTCAGCGATCTCGGCTACGAATTCCCGCGCTATCCCGTGCCCGCAGGCGAAACCATGAATTCGTTCCTGCGCCAGCGCACCCACGAAGGCGCCCGCTGGCGCTATGGCATCTCGCTCTCCGGCGACCGCGTCCCGCAAAACGGCTTTCACAACCGGGACCTGCAACAACGCGCCCGCCGCCAGCTCGAGCGCGAACTCCAGCTCATCGAAAAGCTCGATCTCGCCGGCTACTTCCTCATCGTCTGGGACATCGTCCGCTTCTGCCGCGAGCAGAACATCCTCGCCCAGGGACGCGGCTCCGCCGCCAACAGCGCCGTCTGCTACTCGCTCGGCATCACCGCCGTCGACCCCGTCGGCATGGAGCTTCTGTTCGAACGCTTCCTCTCCGAAGAGCGTGGCGAGTGGCCCGACATCGACATCGACCTGCCCTCCGGCGACCAGCGAGAGCGCGTCATCCAGCACATCTACCAGCGCTATGGACAGCGCGGCGCCGCCATGACCGCCAACGTCATCACCTACCGCAACCGCATGGCCGCCCGCGAAATGGGCAAAGCCATGGGCTTCGATCCCGAGACGCTCAACAAAATTTCCGCTGCTGTCGCTACCTGGGAATACCGTGACGCCAACGACGCGCTCGATCGCCGCTTCCACGATGCCGGCCTCGACCTCAACCACCCGCGCCTGCGCAAATATTTCGAGCTGTGCACCGCCGTGCAGGATCTCCCGCGCCATCTCGGCCAGCACTCGGGCGGCATGGTCATCTGCCAGGGCCAGCTCGATTCCGTCGTTCCGCTCGAGCCTGCCTCCATGCCCGGCCGCGTCGTCGTGCAATGGGACAAAGAAGACTGCGCCGACATGAAGATCATCAAGGTTGATCTGCTCGGCCTCGGCATGATGGCCGTGCTCGAAGACTCGATTCAGCTCATCCGCAACGACTACCACGAAGAAGTCGACCTCGCGCACCTGCCGCCCGACGATCCCGACGTCTACGCCACGCTGCAGAAAGCCGACACCGTCGGCATGTTCCAGATCGAAAGCCGCGCCCAGATGTCGTGCCTGCCGCGCCTGCGCCCGCAGAAGTTTTACGACATCGTGGTGCAGGTCGCCATCATTCGCCCCGGCCCCATCGTGGGCCAGATGGTGAATCCCTTTCTGCAGCGCCGCCAGGGACGCGAACCTGTCTCTTACCCGCACCCTTCGCTCGAACCTGTGCTGGCGCGTACGCTCGGCGTTCCGCTTTTCCAGGAGCAGTTGCTGCGCATCGCCATGATCAGCGCGAATTTCAGCGGCGGCGAAGCCGAAGAACTCCGCCGCGCCATGGGCTTCAAGCGCTCGCAGGCCCGCATGAAAGAAATCGAAGCCAAACTGCGCGCCGGCATGACCGTCAACGGCCTCACGCAGGAAGCCCAGGAGCAGATCATCCTCTCGATCTCCTCCTTCGCGCTTTACGGCTTCCCCGAATCCCACGCCGCCAGCTTCGCCCTGATCGCCTACGCCAGCGCCTGGCTGAAGTGCCACTACCTCGGAGCCTTCACCGCCGCCCTGCTGAACAATCAACCCATGGGCTTCTACCATCCCGCAACCATCGTGAAAGACGCCCAGCGCCACGGCCTGAAAATTCTGCCGGTGGATGTAACGAAGTCCGATTGGCTGTGCACGCTGGAGTCAGTCGCCAGTCGCCAGTCGCTAGTCGCCAGCGAAGCTGTCAGCGATCAGCCATCAGCTCTCAGCCATCAGCTCTCAGCGATCAGCCACCAGCCATCCGCTATCAGCCATCAACCACTAGTCATCAGCCATCCGCCATCAGCTATCAGCGATCAGCCACCAGCCATCCGCTATCAGCCATCAATGATCAGCCAAGATTTTGCTTTGAAAGGGACCGGCTTCAGCCGGTCCGTGAAGTCTTCTTTTGAGGAGGCGGCTTTAGCCGCTGCGGTTAATGCAGCAGTCCTCGCTCAAAAATCATTCAATACTCACACACAATCTCCTACACCCAAGGTCACGCTGGTTAACCGGTTCATCGCCGGCCAGGGCTTCGATCCTTCCGCAGAGACATCATCTGTTTCATGTACGGCAAACCAAAGAGGTTTGGAAATTTCCACAGAAATACCGTGGGACGAGATCGGCTCCTACTCACGCTCCACCCCAGCCCCAAAGGGGCGACACAATGAAGCCCACGGCGCAAGCCGTGGGTCAGCCGACAAACCCGTCCCAGCCCCGGAGGGGCGCAAGAAACCACCCAACACCCATCCCCCCGAACTCGCGCTCCGCCTCGGACTCAAATACGTTCGCGGACTCCGCGAGTCCGCCGCTCAGGCTCTCGTCCGCGAACGCAGCCTCGCGCCTTTCCAATCCATTCATGACCTCACCCGCCGCGTCCCCGAACTCCGCAAGGACGAACTCACCACCCTCGCCGAAATCGGCGCGCTGAATGCCATCGGAAATACACCACGGAGACACCCTTCGACGCGCTGCGCTCGCTCAGGGCAAGCTCCTTCGGCTTCGCTCAGGACAGGCTCCGACACGGAGAAAATCGGGCAAAAAAAGCAAGCACGTTCTCCTAAGAAATCGCCTGACCTCTTAAACTCGCCTGACCCCTTAAAAGTTTGTCATCCTGAGCGAAGCGAAGGACCTGCTTTTCCCCGGCAGCAGCACGAACCTGCATCGTCCATCAATCTGCAATCTGAAATCACAAATCTAAAATTCCAATCTTCCTCCGTACTGGAGCCTGTCCTGAAAACGCCTAGTTCCCTAAAAAATTGTCATCCTGAGCGCAGCGAAGGACCTGCTTTTCCGCCGCACTCTGCGCCGCTCCCACTCAATCTGCAATCTGCAATTACAAATCTGAAATCCGAAAATTCCTCCGTGCCTCAGTGTCTCCGTGGTGAAAAATCCCCGAAACTCCACCGCCGCGATGCCCTCTGGCAAGTCGAGAAAGCGGTCCGCCGCTCCGGACCTCTGCTCGAAGAGTTTCCCGAACCCGATGCCCCCTCGCCCCTCGAACGCATGACCCACGAAGAACGTCTGGTTGCCGACTTTCACGGAACTGGTCTGACCGTTGGGCCACATCCCATGGCTTATCGCCGCGCCGAAATGAAAGCACTCGGCATCCATCCCGCTTCCAGCCTCAAATCCCTCCCCAGCGGACGTCGTCTCCGCATCGGCGGCTGCGTCATTGCCCGCCAGCGCCCCGGCACTGCCAAGGGTTTCGTCTTTCTCAGCATCGAGGATGAAACCGGCATCGCCAACGCCATCGTCACCCCGGACTTGCTTCAGAAACATCGCATCCTTCTGATCTCCGAGCGTTTTCTGATGATCGAAGGCATTTTGCAAAATCAGGACAACGTGATTTCGGTCAAGGCCGAACGCGTCTTACCGCTCTCCGTCACTCAGGCCGAAACCAGTTCTCACGACTTCCACTGAAACGTGTAGCGCCACTGAAACGTGTAGCGCTGCATCTTGCCGGCAATCTCTTGCCGACAATCGCGATACCCAGCCTGCCCCGAGCGAGCGAAGCCAGTCGAAGGAGCCTGCCCTGAGCCAGTCGAAGGGCCTTGCCCCCGCAAGCAGCCGACGAGCATACTCGACGGAACGTCCGCAGGACGGCAGTCGCTACCACTACCTCCAGCGCTGTAGAAAAACTCCGCGTTACTGTTTTCTTTCACAACTTTTTCTTCCTCCTCCCTGTCCGATTCCCGCGGGAAGGTTTATATTAAAAATATAAACCCGCTCAAAAAATCACATTTCATCTCTCTCAGGCGGGGTTGAAGTGTACGCATGTGGCTCATTCATCAGTTCGATTCACTTCTTAACTTAGGAATTTGCAAGGAGTATCCCACTATGGCAAGATCCAAAACCCCTCGCACCAGTTCAGGAAAGCAGAACGGGGAAGCTCTCAACCATACGGTTACCGCCGTCACCGCCGACGCCGTTCCCGAGATCCGGGAAGTTCGCCGGACCGAGCCCCGCAAAAATATCGTGCCCATCAATCTTGACGACGAGATCCGTCGCCGCGCCTATGAACTCTGGGAGCAACACGGCCACGAACCGGGTCACGACAAAGAACATTGGCTGGTCGCCGAGCGCGAGATCATGGCCCGCTACCACAACCAGCGGCAACATTCGGCGTAGCTCGATCGGAATCCGCGCCCGCGGCCCGGTCCACGATCACGCCGCGGGCCAATTCGTTTGGCCAATTCGACAGTCCCTCGCATCTTCCTGACTGGCCGTAGGATGGCTGCCTACGTCTGCTTTGGTTGCACTTCCGGCACTTGTTCGACCTCCCTTGCTTGTGAGACAAGGGAATAAACCACGTCGGATTGCCGTTAAGTGTTCAGACCCTAGGATTCTGTCGCTTTCCAGGACCGCTCAGCCCAGCTTGCTCCTGTGAGCAAGTCAATGCTGGACAGGCCTTTCCCGGTTGCTCTAGCCGCGTGTTTCTGAAAAAATATGTGCGGGGCGATTCATGTCGCAAATTAGCACCTTGGCACTGCCGCAAATCGGTAGTTTTGCGCTCCTGCTGGCCCTTGGCCTGGCAGCCTATTCCTTTCTAGTCGGAGGAGTGGCGCTCGCCGCAAACGGGCCGGGCTCCGACCGGCTCAGCGAAACCGCCCGCCGCGCCGGCATTGCCGTTTTCGGGGCGATTTTCCTGGCATCCACCATCCTGGTCATCGCCGCCTTTACCGACGATTTCTCCATCGCCTACATCTTCCACCACAGCAATAAGGATCTTCCCGGCCCTTACAAATTCGCCGTGCTCTGGTCCGGGCAGGAAGGTTCGCTGCTGTTCTGGTCGATGGTGCTGGCCACCTATGGTTTCGTCCTGCGCCTTCGCTATAAGACCGATCCGCGCCTGTTTGCTTACGCCTCGGTCGTGATCGCGGGCGTGCAGGTGTTCTTCCTGCTGCTCTTGAATCTTGCCGCTCACCCCTTCGCCATTCTTGAAGGACAGGTTCCTCCCGACGGCAGCGGCCTCAACCCGCTCCTGCAGTATCCCGAGATGGTGATGCACCCGCCCATGCTGTACCTGGGATACGTCGGCTTCACTGTGCCCTTCGCGTTTGCCCTCGGCGCGCTCATCATGCGTTACCCGGGTGAGAAGTGGATTCACATCACCCGCCGCTGGACCATGGTGACCTGGGGCTTCCTCACGGTTGGCGTTTTCCTGGGCGCGCATTGGGCCTACTCGGTGCTCGGCTGGGGCGGCTATTGGGGATGGGATCCGGTCGAAAACGCTTCGCTTATGCCGTGGCTCGTCGGCACCGCGTTCCTGCACTCGGTCATGATGCAGGAAAAGCGCGGCATGCTGAAGACCTGGAACATGTGGCTGGTCTTTCTTTCATTCTGGCTGGCGATCTGGGGCACGTTCCTGACGCGCAGCGGCATGATCAGCTCGGTCCACGCCTTCGCGCAGTCTTCCATCGGATCGTGGTTCGCATGGTTTTTGGGGATTACCTTTGCTGCCTTCCTTTTCTTCTATGTAGAAAATCACAAGCACCTGCGCAGCGAGCACAAGCTGGAATCGATCATTTCGCGCGAATCGAGCTTCCTGTTCAACAACCTCCTGTTCGTGGTCGCCTGCTTCGTGGTGTTCTGGGGGACGTGGTTCCCGAAAATTTCAGAGCTTTTCTCGGGAGCGAAAGTCACGGTCGGCCCGCCCTTCTATAACAGTGTCGCCGTTCCGGTCGCGCTGCTTCTGTTGCTGCTGACCGCGGTGGGCCCGCTGCTGGCCTGGCGCCGAACCTCCGTGGAAAGCCTGAAACGCAATTTCCTGTGGCCGTCGATCGCAGCGCTGGCGGTCGGCGCTGTGATGATGATTTTCGGTGTCCGCCCCTGGAAGGACAGCGGCTACTTCTATTCGCTGATGGCCGCCATACTTTCGGCGCTGGTCATCTTCACCGTGATTTCGGAATTCGTTCGCGGCGGCCGCGTCATCTCGCGTCACACCGGCTTCAGCCTGCTGCCCTCCATGATGCACCTGTGGCACCGCAACACGCGGCGCTACGGCGGGTACATTGTGCATTTCGGCGTCGCGGTCGTGATCATCGGAATCCTCGGCACCCCCTTCAATCGCGATGTCGAAAAAGAAATGGGATTCGGCGACAAGATGGCTCTCGGTCCCTTTACCCTGGTCTGCCAGTCCTATACGCAGGACGACACTCCCAACTCCGCCAACGAGTGGGCGATCATCAACGTGCTTCGCGGCAACGAGCAGATCACCACCATGTACCCCGAACGCCGCCTCTACAAGGCCAGTTCCCAGCCGCAAACGCTTCCGCGTATTTTCGAGGTCTATCCCTATCCGCTTCTCGTCAACGATCTCTACGTCGTTTATGAAGGACGCAATGAGGAGACCGGCCGCCCCATCATCAAGGCACACCTGAATCCCATGGTGCCCTGGATCTGGAGGGGATTGATTATCATGATCTTCGGAACCATCACGGCGCTGGTTCCGAATGCCGCGCCACTGACTGCGCGTGTGCCGGCGACTGTGCAAACCGCCCCGGTGGGAGCGGGGGATTGATGTCGACTCTGACTTTTCGCCCCAAGCGCGCCGCGCAATTGCTGTTGCTCGTCATCGCTGTCTTCGCCTTCATGGGCGTCAGCGACGAGGACGCTCGCTTCCGCGACCTCGGCCACCGCATGATGTGTGTCTGCAGCTGCAGTCAGGTGCTGCTCGAATGCAATCATGTGGGCTGTATGTATTCCGAGCGCATGCGGGGCGAGCTGGCCGCCGCAATCGACCGCGGCGACAATGACGACCTCACGCTGCAATCGTTCATTCAGAAATATGGAACCACGGTGATCGCCGCGCCCAGTACCAAGGGCTTTGGCCGCGTCGCATGGGTCATGCCGTTTATCGTGCTGATCGTGGGCCTGACTATGGTCGTTTACGTCGTCCGCGCCTGGCGGCAGCGCCCCACGCCCGCTCTTGCCGATGGCATTCAGCCCCTGCGCGGCGCCGAACTTGAGCGTTACCGCGATCAGGCCGACAAGGAGCTCGATCTGTGATGGTTCTGCTGATTTGTGCTCTGGTCACGTTGGGCTCGCTGGCCTACGTCTTCTACATTCCGGGACAGATCTACACCGGCCCGGTCAAGACCCGCCTCACCTACTTGCGCGAGCGCAAGGAAGTGGTCTACGACAATCTCCGCGACCTGAATTTCGAATACAAGGCGGGAAAGGTTCCCGATGTGGACTACCAGGAGGAGAAAACCTCTCTCGAGGACGAAGCCGCCGCCATCCTCGCAGAAATCGCCCGCCTCGAACAGTCTGCCGCAACCGCGTCTTTGCGCGAACGGAAAGGAGCGAGAGTTTGAATCTCTCCCTCAAATCAGCAGCCCTGCTGCTCACGTTGACTCTAGGCGGATTCGCTTCCGCCGAAACCCTGACCGGCACCGTGAAAAACGGCACCACCGACAAGCCTGGCTCGGGCGACGAAGTGGTTCTCATCAAGCTCGGCAACGGCATGGAAGAAGCCGCCCGCACCAAGGCTGACGCCAAGGGCAATTTCAAGTTTGATTTCGACGATGCCGCCTCGCCTCACCTCATTCGCGCCATTCACCAGGGCGTGACTTATCACCGCATGGCGCCTCCGGGAACGACTTCGGTCGAGATCGAAGTCTTCGACGTAAGCAAAAAGATCGAAGGCCTCTCGGTCACCGCCGACGTGATGCGTTGCCAGGTCGAAAACGGCCAGCTCGAAGTTGACCGCATATTTGCGGTGAATAACGAATCGAAACCCCCGCGCACTCAGATGAACGATCACAATTTCGAGTTCTATGTGCCCGAGGACGCCAAGGTCTTACAGGGGGCGGCGAAAACTGCCAATGGAAACCCATTGAACTCCGCGCCCGTGCCCCAGGCCGACAAGGGCCGCTACGCCTTCATCTTCCCGCTGCGTCCCGGCGAAACCCAGTTTCAGGTGCAGTACGCCGTGCCCTACAGCGGGTCCGCGACGATCGTTCCCAAGACTCTCTACGGCATGCAGCATTTCGTGGTCATGATTCCGAAGGCCATGCAGTTCGAGCCCGGTCCCGGTGCTCACTTCGAACAAATTACCGATCCGCAGCAGACCGACGCGACTGTGCAGGTTGCCAGCATGACCAAGCCTGGCGATCCGTTGAGCTTCAAAATCTCCGGATCGGGGATGCTTGCGGCCAGCTCCGCTCCGGAAGGCAGTACGAACGGCGGCGCCATGGGCGGCCCGTCTGGCGGTGGTGACGCGCGAGCCAGCGGCCCCGGTGGAGGACTCGGGCCTCCGATCGATGCGCCTGATCCCCTCCAGAAATATCGCTGGTGGATCATCGGCGGATTCATCGTGGTGCTCTGCGGCGGCGCCTACTACGTCGCCACCCGCCAGCCCGCAGCTGTCGCGGTCGTCGGAGGACCCGACGTCGCAATGGACAATCCCGAGCCACCGGCTCCCGTGCCGTCACGCCCCGTTCGCGTAACCGCTCCACTGCAACCCGCGCGCACCGTGACCGCTGCAGTAGGGACAGCAACGGCGTCCATGGCGCAGCCCCGTCCCTCCATGCTGCTTGAAGCCTTGAAAGAAGAGATCTTTCAGCTCGAAGTCGAGCACAAGCAAGGCAAGATCACGCAGCAGGAGTACGAAAAAGCCAAGGCCGCCCTCGACGGCACGCTGGAACGCGCCATTAAACGCGACGCACAGAAAGTCTAGCCGCGAGGGGCACCGTAAGCAGTACTCAGTAGCCAGTACTCAGTACTTAGCAGGCAGTACTCAGTAGCCAGTGCTCAGTAGCCAGTACTCGGTCTTCTAGCACTGGGTACTGAGCACTGGGTACTGAGTACTGCGTACTGCCTACTAAGTACTGTGTACTAGTCCCGTTCGCCGGTCTCTACACCCCCCGAAACCATCCCCCGAAGCCGCCAAGCATCTTCTACAATTACGCAACATCCAATCTAGGGGAAACACTCTATGGGAAACACATTCAAGACCGCCCTGCTGCTCACCGGCCTGACCCTGCTGCTGATGGCGATCGGCAGCTACTTCGGGGGCCAGCGCGGAATGCTGACCGCCCTCGTTATCGCCGGCGTGATGAACTTTGGTTCTTACTTCTTCTCTGACAAGATTGCCCTGGCTACCTATCGCGCTCAACCCGTAACGCGCGAGCAGTTGCCGCGCGCGTACCAGATCGTCGAGCGACTGACGCAGAAGGCCGGGCTGCCGATGCCCAAGATTTACGTGATCCCCACCGACTCCCCCAACGCTTTCGCCACCGGGCGCAACCCGCAGCACGCTTCGGTTGCCGTCACCGAGGGCATCCTGAACTTGCTCAGCGACGAGGAACTGGAAGGCGTGCTCGCGCACGAGCTCGGCCACGTCAACAATCGCGACATCCTGATCAGCTCGATCGCCGCCACCATCGCCGGCGCGATCACGTACGTTTCGCGCTTTGCCTTTTTCTTCGGCGGCAGCCGCGACGACCGTCGCGGCGGCGGCATCAGCGCATGCCTACTTTCCGCGGCCGGCCGCGCCTCCGACTACGCTGGAGGCTCTGGTCTATGAACTCCCGTTTGGATTTATCTTTCGGAAAGCGGTGCTCTGGCATGGCGGAGTGCCGTATGTATTCCGCGACCTGCACGACATCACGGAAGATCCGCAGAACTTTCGGTGGAGTTTCCAATGCTCGAACAAAGATGGCCTGCGGCTGCATGCAACTTTCGATGGCACAGGGCAGGCTTTGCATACGCTGTCGTATTTGAAGACCAACTGCTCGGGAAGTTTTCCGGTGGCGAATAACAGCCTGGCGAGCGGGCGGCTTCGCATCGAAGCACGAGGTATGCCGGAAGAAATTCTTGGAACGAATTTCGGTGCGGTGTTGGAGAAAGGCGGCGCTCACCCGTAGTTACGTGCCTTGGCCAGGCGGTCGGCCACGACGGCGTACGCTGAGGCGTTAAACGCCATCCCGATGTGCGTGCCGGGAACTTCAAAATCGGCCTCGGCGTGGCCTGTCTTGCAATAGCGCCAATCCACGATGCCGTCATGCCGCGTGTAGATGGCCGTCTCCATGACCGAGGCAGGAATATCGCGGGTCAGGGAATTAATGAAATTGCAGGTGCACCTTCCTGTATAGCAGTCGGGAAGCACGCCGCGTCCATGCTCGGCCAGGATGCGCAAGCGGACGGCCTCCGCAGCCTGGAGAACGGTCCGGCTTGTCACCGTGCCCCGAAAAGGCGCGGCCAGCGTGATCACCGAGGCGATGTCTTTCGGCCGCTGATGTGCGACAGAACGAGCAATCACCCCGCCAAGACTGTGTCCAATGAGATGAATCTTGCGTCCGGTTTCGGCGCGCGCGCGGGCAATGGTCTCGTTCAAGTGCCGCTGGATAAGGAGGTTCGGACAGTCGGCATTGACCCCGATACCCGAAAAATATGGCTGGTAGCCGATGCGGCGCAGCCAACCATGAAGCTCCATCAGGTAGAGATCGGTACCAAGAAATCCGGGAATGATCACGGCTCCCGAGTCATCACCGTGAGGCACGCCCAGTCCGTAGTACACCGGGGTCGCATGCAGGAGGAGGACCTCTGCTGCAAACAACGCCTCCGTCCAGGGGAAAAAGTTGGTCTCCGGGCGAGTTTTCGGAGTCCCTCTGCGCCGAGTAGGTTTCGATGTTCCTCGGACTGTCTTGTGCTTTATCAATGTTGATCCCGGTCGTGTCACCCTTGCAAACCCTACCAGCGTGCGTCCAATCCGTCGTGGATTATACAGCCCCGCTTTCAAATCGCTCTACGTCGCAACGCACATACGTTACCGGAATGGATCACATTCGCAGACCAAATTGGACCTCGGTCGACCGAGCGACTCGGGATAAGGGAACGCCGGAAGCCTGCGACTGCTGTGAAGGGTCAGGACGTTCCGCGTCGTGCCTTTCGTCTGCTCTTCTTGCGCTCTGGTTTTTGAACACGAGCTTCCAGTTCCGCAACCTTTTTTCGCAGAGCTTCCACTTCCGACCCGGTTTCAGCTCTCGGCGCAGCCCCGGGAGGCGAACTCAGAAAGCTCCTCATCATATCCACCGGCGACAGGATGGCCGACTGGACATCGCCGAGGCTCGTCTGCACGGCGCTCTGCACTTTCTGATAAGCGTCGAAGGCCGACTTCAGATACCACATCACGAATTCCCGGCGCACTTCATCCGATGCAACTACCAACTGCCGCAGCAGTTCGAGTGGCAGACCGGTCGGCTTATCCCGGGCATCGTCCGTGATGATTTGGGTCAGAACGACCCGGGTCAGGTCCTTGCCGGTTTTGGCATTCACGACCTGCACGTCCTTGCCCTGCCGTATAAAGCCAGCCACTTCATCGAGATTCACGTAACGACTGGCGGCGGTGTCATAGAGACGGCGATTGCCGTACTTTTTGATAACCACCTTGCCGTCTGGTTCCATTTTGGTCCAATCCATGCCCTGCTGCCATGCAACAGAGCACATCCGATATTGACACGTTTGTTCCAGGCTTGTACATTTTAATCGATGCTGCAGTGCAGCAATTCTAAATCAGTAGGAGGTGTCCCATGCCGGCAGCTGAAAAGCATGAGCCCCGAACTCATCATGATTCGTCATTTGTTTCCCTCCTCACCGGCTGGGCCCAACAGGGCGTGCAGAGTTTTTTTGCCACGCAACGTATTCTGTTGGACCTTGCGATGCGGCAAAACGCCAGCATCATGCACTCGGTGAGACAGCAATTGTCAGATCCTCATCACTCCCCGGCTGCGATTCTCGGAGAAGTCGCCGGAGAGGGCGTAACCAATTTCATTGAAGGCCAGAAGATCCTCCTGGACCTGGGTCAGAAACAGAACGAGATTCTTATGACCGGCGTCAAAGAGCGGATCGGCGACTGGCCGGCGGCGCAGGCGATGACGGACCTGCTCCGGCGCAGCGTGGATACCTTCGTCGACATGCAGAGGGAGTTCCTGAAGATCGCCAGCAAACAGACCCATAACTGGCTCGAGGCGGCGAAGGCCGGAAAGCCTTACACGGGAGAGGACGTTGCCGAACTCGCTCGTGAGGGCATGGAGAAGTTTGTCGACGCTCAGAAGCAGTTCATGGACGTGATCGCCGAGGAGACCGCGAAAGCCACCGGGGCGAAGCGCAACGGTGTTGCCAAGAAGGCCAAGAAAGCGGAACTGGCCGTACTGGCGCGCGAAGCAACCGAGTCCTTCATCGAGGCGCAGAAGAAGCTGGTCGATCTCGCCGGGCAGCAGATGAACGCGAGCGTGAAGACGGCGGGCAAGGCGATGAGCGCTTCGATAAGCTGCTCGGCAACTCGCTTGCGTCGGGCCGTCGAGAGGCGCATGGCCGCATTCGTGATTTTGGTTCCGCTCTCCTCGGTCAGCGCAGTGATTCTAGGCGAACATAGCGGCTGGATGAGCCGCGGCACTCGCACCCCGATCAGCCCACGATAAAGCTTCCCTGCTTCTTGCAGAGTTCTTTGTTCTCTCTCGAAGTTGACTTCGTGTTGCAGGAGTCGCCGCACCTTCTTGAACGTGTCGGGAATTAACTGTGGAGGAAACCCGTAGCGGTGGTGCCGGTCGCCGAAGTATTGCGCCAGACCTTGCAGGTAATCCATATCTTCCGCGAAGTAATCCGGGATGTGCGGTTTCAGGACTTTGAAAACGCCCCGCTCCCGGCGTCCACTCTCCGGATTTCGCCACGTGAAGCGGACCACCGCGCTAACGCTGGCCTCGGAAAGCATGCCCGGTTCGACTTTCACCCCGTATCTTTTTAGTTGCGCAGCCAGATCTTGCTCGACGATCGCGCGAATCTCCCTGACATCTACATCCCGAATTCCATTCTCCAGCCTGGCCAGAGCACGGCGCAGTGCGGGACGCAAGTGTTGGTTCCGGGCGATGACTTGCCCGAGTTTCTGCAGACCGGGAACTTTCGCGATCAGCCGGAGCAGGCGCACTTCGGCTGAGGTGCTCTCGGGCAGTTCGAATTGCTCGAGCAGCTTGGGAGCAAGTCGCGCCGGCGACAAACGTTCCACCACAAACATCATTGCGTCCCGGACGGGCGGGCGCCACGTCGCATACGTATCCGGTACTAATCGGGAGACCGGAACAATTCCATCGACAATCCACTCCGCCATCGTGTGGCGCAAAGATTGTCCGGCCATGCTCCGGAGGATCGTTTCGATCGCGTTGACCCGCTCAGCGCGAGAGCCGCCCTTTGGCAGGAAATCCGCCACCATGGAACGTAATTTTTCTGGGGTCAAACCGCGGGAATCGATGACAGGAGGAGAGTCGGGCATAGGGGCCCTTCCGCTGGCAAAACTATAACGCGAGGGCACGAATGACGCTGTGATTCGAGTCACGCACCTCCGCCCACTCCGCAACTCCGAGATCAGAACCTCATTCTCGGCCGTGAATCCGCACGTTCGGGCACGATCACCAAGTCGTGCCGATCACACGCCCCATAGATAATCTTCCTGCTGCTCCCGATCATTCTCCCGCCCGAACAACGACGCCAAGCGGTCGGGCAGTGAGATATCCACCTTCCCCTCGTGGGACGACACTGAGGGAGCGACTGGAGCCTCATAGCTTCGACCCTCACCGTCCGTGACTGAGTTGCCGGATGGCACAAACATGTCGCCCGCATTTTGGGACATCCTGCGTTTCTTCGCGACCAGTTCTGCGATCTGCGAATTCTCGACCGTTTTTTTGCAGTCGGCCAGCGCGAGGAATTTCTCGTAGATTTCATCCAGTTCCCGTCGATTGAGGAAGAATCCCATCTGTTCGCAGCGCAAGCCGAGGGCATGACGACCGGAGTGCTTCCCCAACACAAGGCTCGTCCCGCACACGCCTACGGATTCGGGGGTCATGATTTCGTACGTCAATGCGTTCTTGATCACTCCGTCCTGGTGAATGCCCGCCTCGTGAGCAAAAGCGTTCCGGCCAACAATGGCCTTGTTGCGCTGCACGGCGACCCCGGTGATCTCGCTCAATAACTGGCTGGACGGAAACAACTGTTCGCTGATGATGTCGGTTGCAAAGGGATAATGGTCGGAACGAACTCGCATCGTCATCACCAACTCCTCGAGCGCAGTATTGCCCGCACGCTCCCCAATGCCATTTACCGTGCATTCCACCTGCCGCGCTCCCGCCTGGATGGCAGCCAGCGAGTTCGCCGCCGCCAGTCCGAGGTCGTCGTGGCAGTGAGCCGAAATGACAACCTGCTCGACGCCACGCACACGCTCCCGGATCGTCTTGATCAGTTCGGCAAATTCTCCCGGAACGGTGTATCCGACCGTATCGGGAATGTTGATGGTCGTTGCCCCCGCCTCGACGACCGCCTCCAGTACCTGGCATAGAAAGTTTGGATCTGAGCGCGTCGCGTCCTCGGGTGAGAATTCCACATCCTCGCAAAACGATTTCGCGTGGCGCACTGCGTCTCGCGCCTGTTCAAGGCATTCCTGGCGGGAGATCTTCAATTTGTGCTCGAGATGAATATCCGAAGTGGCAAGGAACGTATGGATGCGAGGACGCGCGGCTGCTTTCAGTGCCTGCCACGCGCACTCGATGTCTTCTCGGCGGCTTCGGGCCAGCGCTGCAATCACAGGACGGCGGATATCGCGTGCAACCGCCTGCACTGCGGCGAAGTCTCCTTCCGAAGAAATGGGAAAACCTGCCTCCAGCACATCAACGCCCAGCCGCTCGATCTGGTGCGCCATGCGCAGCTTCTCTTGCGAGGTCATACTGCAGCCCGGGGCTTGTTCCCCATCTCGTAACGTGGTGTCGAATATCGTTATCCGTTCCGGTCCCTGCACTGTGTTCCTCCCGTCGAACTGGCGTGTTTGAACAAATTGGTTGCAAAACAGAAAGGGCCATCATCCGGATGCGGATAATGGCCCCTTGTTGCAAAGTCTGAATTGGAGTGGCTACATCATCCGCTGAGTCCTAGGGGTGCGAGCACCAGGCCAAGAATGGCCGTGCTAAGGGCGAGCAGACGCAGTCGCTCCTCCCGTCCGATCCGGCTCGCGTTGGCGACCAATGGATTCATGTCAGCGAGAGAGACTCTCCCCGAAGGATCTTCACTCTAGACGATAGAGACCGGCGGGTCAACGGCTCGACAGACGATTGGTGATTGAAATTAGTGTTATGTCCGATCGGCAATTTCGATAGCTTGCCAAGCTTTCTGGGCACGGCGGAGTGGTATCAGAATCCGAGCGATCACATTTGTCCACGTGACGACAGGCTCGAGGAACAAAAACTTGGTTGGTGCAGAACAACCCGGAAGATCCCACTCGCCAGAGAGGGGAAACCCTTCTCGAAACGCTATGGCTGGGACTTGCTGGTCGGCCTCCACAATTCCTGCGGTTGGCTAAATCGGTCCGCGAGATCCGCTGTCGGATGCTTGGGGAATCTCGGGAATGTCCGGGATCTCAATATCCGGAAGATTGGACAGATCCACGTTCGGCATGTCGGGCATATCGACGACAACCTTGGCAAGGCCGGGGCAATTGCGGAATTGATCGGCCTTCCATGTCGAGATCATGCGGACTTTGCCCATCTTCATCTGCATCAGATCGAACTTCTGACGCATTTTCGCCTCAGCGATCTGTTGCCGCGCCTGTGCCTTCGCCATCTCACGTTGGGCCATCGCGACCCGCTGGCAAACCGCCTTACTCTGAACCTTCTGAAGAGCGGCTTCGGTGCGGTCAAAAGCCTCCGGACTGCGGCCGAGCATCACTTCGGCCATAGCGACGTATTGAACCCCGCGCGCGGCGACGCGGTGAACATAGGCGGTCGCTTGTCCTGCCAGACAGTGTGCCCACCCCAGTTGTCCGTCCTGATATGCACCGTTGAGACCCAGGGCTACTACGCCGACCGCCAACCAGTACCAAGCCTTTTCCGATCGCATTTGCCACTCCTCAATTTGCTCTGTTGCCTTAGACGAGGTGGCCCCGAGTTTGTTACCAGTGACAATTACGCAAAACAGACGGGAAATGTTCAACCAAAGTGTGGAAAAGATTGCGGCTCTATCGATTACGCCAGTGGAGCGAAGAAGATTGATCTTGCGCTAAAGCCTTCGAAGACATTCACTTAGCTTGCGCAGCAAGATGTCGCTCTTGTAGCTTCTCCAGGATTGCCGAGCCCAGTTGCGAGACACTCCCTGCTCCTAGCGTCAGGATCATGTCTCCCTCTTGCGCCTCCCGCGATACGATCTCGGCGGCCTCGGCAGGAGAGCGCACGTAGCGGACGTTCTGTCCCGTCTCCTCTTTTATTCGCATGGCCAGCACCTCTCCACTGACCCCCTCGATCGGCTTTTCACTCGCGGCGTAGATGTCCAGAACGTTGATCGAGTTGGCATCTTGAAAGGCGTGAGTGAACTCGGCCATCAACGTCTGAGTTCGCGTGTAGCGATGCGGCTGGAAAATCACATGAATGCCACGGAACCCACATTGCTTAGCCGCCGCAAGTGTCGCCTTGATCTCGGTCGGGTGATGCCCGTAGTCATCGATGACACTGATGCCTGCGACTTTTCCGCGCAATTGGAAACGGCGGTCTACGCCGCGAAAACTCTCAAGCGCGCCGCGAATGCTCTCGACGGGAATATCCAATCCCATCCCCGCCGCGATTGCCGCGGTTGCATTCAGTATGTTGTGTGCGCCGGGCACGTGCAAGGTGAAGTCGTCGAGATCCTTCCCCCTGTAGCTCACGTGAAAGTGACTTAACGGTCGATGCTCTCCTGGTTGTTGCTCGACTGTCCCCGGCTTGATCAAGAAGTCGGATCCTCTCCTCGTGCCGTAGGTCACGACGCGCCGTTGGACTTCGGGAAGCAGCTTTCGCAGTATGGGATCGTCGTTGCAGGCAACTACGATCCCGTAGAACGGCACCCGATCCATGAATTCGAGGAAAGTCTTCTTCACGTCCCGCATGTTGCGGTAGCAGTCCATGTGCTCACGATCGATGTTGGTGACGACCGAGAGAATCGGAGAGAGCTTCAGGAAGGATCGGTCACTTTCATCGGCTTCGGCCACGAGGTAGTGCGATTTGCCCAGGCGCGCATTCGAGCCCATGGCGTCGACGCGTCCTCCCACAACGACGGTTGGATCCAACCCACCTGCCGCGAGGACGGCCGCCACCATGGACGTTGTGGTCGTCTTGCCATGCATCCCAGCGATGGCAATCCCGTACTTCAATCGCATCAGCTCGGCCAGCATCTCGGCGCGGGGGATCACTGGAACATGGAACTTGCGCGCCTCGGCGACTTCAGAGTTGTCGGCAGCAACTGCGGAGCTTATGACCACGACCTCGGCTCCTTGCACGTTTTCAGCCGCGTGCCCCTCAAAGATCGTCGCGCCCAGCGAGGTCAGCCGCTGCGTGACTGCGGAGCTCTTGAGGTCCGATCCGGAGACTTTATAGCCAAGGTTCAACAAGACCTCGGCAATCCCGCTCATGCCGATGCCGCCAATCCCTACGAAATGGACGCGTTGAATCTTGGCAAACATAGAAGATCAGGTTACAGCTGACAGGTCACATGTGATCGGCTCGACGACCGCGTCATGGTTGAAGCGGAATCCTAGCGCTGTTTCTTTCCGCGCACGTTCATACTACTTCATACCGGCGAGTGCCGCTGCCATGCGTGCAACGTCTTGTGCGGCATTCGGATGCGAGAGGGCTTTTGCAACTTTTCCCATCTGCTCCAGTTGTGCCGGATCGCCGAAAAGCTTGGCCACAATTTCGGCAAGGCTCTTACCTGTAAGGTTGGCCTCTTCCAACATGGCCGCAGCCCCAGCGCTTACCAGCGCTTGTGCATTCACTTTCTGATGGTCATCGGCTGCGCGCGGGAAGGGAACGAAAATCGCCGGCTTCCCGGCTGCCGCAACTTCTCCGACGGTACTAGCACCCGACCGGCACACCAGCAGGTCTGCCCGAGCGAAAACTCCCGGCATGTCCGTGATGAAGGCTGATACCTCTACGTTAAACCCTGCTGCCCGATAGGCGGCCTGCGCCTCACTGAAGTCACGCTCGCCTGTCTGATGAATAACGCGAACACCAGGAATTTTCTCACGCAGAGCCCGCAACGCAGCTATTGTCGCTTGATTGATCGCATGCGCTCCCTGGCTCCCGCCGAAAACTAGCAGTGTCGGCGACGTATCTGGAGGTTTCGGCAGAATCTCAAAGAACGCGGGCCGCACCGGCACGCCCGTCACCTCGAATTTGCGAAAGAAGCGTCCTGTCTGTTCAAACTGAACAGCGGCCATGGACACTCGCGAGGCCACCAGTCGATTGGCAAATCCAGGCACCACGTTTGGCTCGAAGGCAATGGTCGGCACGCCACGCAGAATCGCAGCTGCCATCGCCGGGCCTGATGCATACCCACCTACTCCGATCACAACATCCGGCCGGAAGTCTTTCAGCATGTTTCCCGACTTCAGGACCGCCATCGGAAGATCCCAAGCAGTTCTCAAACGAGTTGTCAGGCTGACGTTTTTGAGTGCTCCCACCTGCACCAGGCGAAGCTCGAATCCCGCCGCAGGGACTAGCCGGTTCTCCATTCCGCGCGGCGTGCCGATGAAGAGCAATTCTGCCGCATACGCCTTCTTTAGTTGCTGCGCGATGGCCAGCGCTGGAATGACGTGCCCGCCCGTGCCTCCGCCTGCCAGGATTACGCGCATGGGGTCATTTTAGCGGCGAGCTACGAGCCGGCCATTCTTGTTCTTGGGACGGGAAACACGGGCGAACGCTCGAACCGGGAAAGTGTCATTCCTTGTCATTCCGACTCAGGAGTCCAACGAGGCGGGACGAATCTGCAGTTGCCTTCTCATCGACTCGCAGCTCCCAGCTCGCAGCTCGTATCACTCCGCCTGTTTTGAAATATTCAACAGCACACCCACGCAGCCGAGCATCACGAAGAGCGATGACCCCCCATACGAAACGAAGGGCAGAGGGATTCCCTTGGTTGGCATCAGGCCGAGCACTACGCTGATGTTGATGAAGGCCTGCAGGATGATCATACTGGTGATGCCGACCCCCAGGAACCGCCCGAACAAGTCGTCGGTGCGCAGCGCCACGCGCGTTCCGCGCCACAGAAAGATTGCAAACAAGGCAACCACAAACAGTGCACCCACAAGGCCAAGTTCTTCGGCGGTCACAGCAAAAATGAAGTCGGTGTGCGGCTCGGGCAGATAAAACAGCTTTTGCTTGCCTTCCATCAACCCCAAACCAGTCAACCCGCCTGTGCCGACAGCAATCAATGACTGAATGATGTGGAAGCCCGTGCCCCGCGGATCCGCATTGGGATGGAGAAAAGCCAAAACACGGTCACGCCGCCAACTCACGTGAAAGAGCAGAAAGTACAGGGGCAGCAACGATGCCCCCAGGCCGTAGGCAAAATAGCGCAACTGCATTCCCGCAACAAACAGAATGGACGCGGTAATCCCCGCGCATGCAATCGCCGTCCCCAAGTCCGGCTGCGCAACAATCAGCAGCAGAAAGACAAGCGTCGGAACGACTGCAGGCAACAGAGTGCCTTTCCAGTCCTCAATAGTCTTCGTACGGCTCTCGAGGAAAAAAGCGAGGAACAGAATCAGTGCCGGCTTGGCGAGTTCGGAGGGCTCAAACGAGAATCCGCTCCAGTGGATCCAGCGATGGGTATTGTGCGTGCGATCCAGCAGAAATACGCCGAGCAGCAGCAGCGTGGTCACCGCGAGCAGCGAGAACACAACACCTGGATTTTTATAGCGACGGTAGTCGATCCTCATCGCGACCACCATGGCGGTAATCCCCGCCACAGCCCAAGACAACTGCTTCAGGACAAAGGTGTAGGGCGAACCGAAACGCTCTTTAGCCATCACTGCCGAGGCGCTGAAGACCATCACCAGCCCAAGGAAAACGAGCAGCGCCGTAACCGTGAACAACCATCGGTCGACGCTAACGCGCTTGGCCATAGGAACAGCTATTTCACCACGGGCCAGCAACGAAACTAGTGATCCGTTTCAGAAAAATTGCGCTCAATTTGACTGACTTGGTTCCCCCGGGACGAGAAACGGCCCGGGAGATCGAAAAGGGGCGAAATTCCGCTGCGCCCCTTTGCTTTGAATTTTGGCTGTTACGTCCCGAGCGAGTGAACTACTTCTTTAAATACCCTTCCCCGGTGGTTGTAGTTCTGGAACTGATCGAAACTGGCACAGGCGGGAGCGAGAAGCACAATGTCTCCGGGTTGTGCCACCTCGGAGGCCCGGCGGATTGCGTTTTCTAGCGTCTCGGCATGCACGATTTCCGACGCTCCCTTGATGTGCGACTCGATCTTCTCGGCTGCCGCCCCAATCGTGTACACCCGCTTCACGCGCTCCTTTAGCAAGTCGTTGAGAACCGTATAATCGCTGCCCTTGTCTTTCCCCCCGAGAATCAAATGGATGTTCTTCGGGAATGACTCGAGCGCTTTGATCGTGGCATCCACATTCGTCGCCTTCGAGTCGTTGTAGTACTCGACGCCCTTCACTGTCGCTACGTACTCCAGTCGATGCTCCACCGCCTTGAAGTTCTGCACGGCCTCACGAATCTTCGCCGGCGGGCAACCCATCAGCGCACCGGTGCAAATCGCAGCCAACACGTTCTCAACGTTGTGAGTACCTTTCAATGGGATTTCGCTCACCAGCATGATCTCGCGCTGCGATTGCCCATCGCGGAACACGATCTGGCCTTCCCGCACACAGGCACCCTGCCGCACTTCCTTCTTACGGCTGAACCAGTAGACTTGCGGACGCCTGCGATCGCCCAATGTCCTACAAGTCGGGTCGTCCTCGTTAAGCACGGCGAAATCCGAGGCCTGCTGGTTTTCAAAGATTCGAAGCTTGGCCGCGACGTAGGCTTCAAAGGTGCGATGACGATCCAAATGATCGGGCGTAATGTTCAGAATGACGGCAACTTTCGGCCGGAAGGTCGCAATCGTCTCCAACTGAAAGCTGGACACCTCGAGAACGACCATCGTTTCCCGGGTTGCTTGCGGCACCAGCGTAATCGCAGGTGTGCCAATGTTGCCGCCGACCAAGGTGGGAAACCCGCCGGCGGCGAGGATTTCTCCGGTCAAGGTTGTAGTGGTGGTCTTCCCATTCGAGCCGGTGATCGCGACAATCGGACCAGGCAGATGTTGCGCCGCTAGCTCGACCTCGCCGATCACGGGTTCTCCCGAGGCACGCGCCTGTACCAGCGGCGGCGCATCCACAGGCACTCCCGGGCTGACGACGATCAGGTCCTGCTCCCGAAATGTTCGCTCCCCATGCCCGCCCGTCTCCACTGTGATGCCGTGATCGAGCAGTATCGGGATCTCGTCGCGCAGTTGGTCGGGAGACTTCGTATCGGAAACAGTAACCCGCGCTCCCTGATCCTTCAGGAAAAGAGCGGAAGCCACGCCTGACTTTCCCAGTCCGACCACTAGCACGCGTTTGTCTTTGAGATCCACGAGTCTTAGTTTTTACCACAGAGGCACAGAGACACAGAGAAAAGCAAAATCATGAGTGTATCCAACTCGATCTTTCGAGAATCCGAATTGCCCGTCAAGGAACCGTGAGTTCCGTAGTCCGCTCGCTCGTGAATTTGCGGCAAGGGTCCTAAAACGGGGAAATCCCAAAGGGCTTCTCTGTGACTCCGTGTCTCTGTGGTAAAAGACTTTTTACCTCAGTTTCAGGGTCGTCAACGCGAACAGAGCGAACACCAACGACGCAATCCAGAAGCGCACGATGACCTTCGATTCCGACCATCCCATCAGTTCAAAATGATGGTGAATCGGGGCCATCTTGAAGATTCGCTTCTTGCGCAGCTTATACGACGCAACCTGCAGGATCACCGAAAGCGCCTCAATCACAAACACTCCGCCGATAAACGGCAGCAGCAGCTCCTGCTTGATCATGACGGCGATTGTGCCGATCGCTCCGCCCAACGCGAGCGAACCGACGTCGCCCATGAACACTTCGGCCGGATGCGCGTTATACCAGAGGAAGCCAATCGCCGAACCCACCATCGCACCGCAGAAGATCGTCAATTCTCCGACCTGCGGCATGTGTGGCAACCCCAGGTAGGTCGCAAATGCCGCATGGCCGCTGACATATGTCAGCACGGTGAGGGCGCCCGCGGCGATCACCGTGCAGCCGATGGCCAGGCCGTCGAGGCCATCGGTCAGGTTCACCGCATTGCTCGAACCGACGATCACTATGCAGACAAATAATACAAAAGGGATAAATCCCAACGGCCACAGATGGGGATTATGGGCCCAGCGCTCGATTACGAGGTCGGGGCGAAATTGCTTGAAGAACGGCACCACGAGCTTGGTGGAATACATGGCACGGGCTTGCATGCCGATGAGCGCCCCGGCAATCAGCAGACTGGTCAGAATCTGCAAGCCCAGCTTGGCTCGCGCCGTAAGGCCCAGATTGCGCCTCTGGACCACCTTTATATAGTCGTCGGCGAAGCCGATTGACGCGAAAGCACAGGTTGCAGCAATCGCAACCCAAACGAAAACGTTCGTCAGATCGGCCCAAAGCAGCGTCGGAACCACCACCGCGATGGCAATCAACAATCCACCCATGGTGGGTGTGCCCGCCTTCTTTTGGTGGGCTTTCGGACCCTCTTCCCGAATGTACTGGCCGATCTGGAATTCGCGCAGCCGGTTGATTACCGCAGGTCCGACGATAAGGCCGGTGAACAACGCGGTCAGGCTGGCAAATGCGGTTCGAAACGTGAGGTAACGGAAAATGCGAAACGGAGGAAAGTAGTGATAGAGCTTGACGAAGAGCAACCAGTAAAGCAATCCGCCTCCGAATCAGCTGCTAGCGCTTGACCTTTGAGCCCAGATGCAAAGGATATGCCGCAAGGACTATCCGCCAACTACAATCCACGAATCTCTTGCCATTTCTCCAACGCTTTTTCCAACTTTACTCCACGGGACGCTTTCAACAGAACGACATCCCCATCTCGTGCTTCCCGCGCCAGCCACTCGCCGGCTTCTTCCGACGTCGCCACAAACTCCGCACGCATGCCCTTCGCTTTAGCGCCGTCCACCAAACTCTGTGCCAAGCCCCGAACCCCCAGTAGCATATCCAGTTTCTTCTCCGCGATATGCTGGCCCGCGGCTTTGTGCATCGACTCGCCGGCCGGACCAAGTTCGAGCATTTCCCCCGCGACCACGATGCGTCGTTCCGCTGGCATGGCAGCCAGCGCGTCGACCATTGCTTCCAGAGCTTTTGGATTGGAATTGTAGCAATCGTTAATCACGCGGATGTTACCCAATTGGACGACTTGCCCGCGCTTGTCCGGTGGCTTCAAGTTCGCAAGCGTGGCAACGGCATCGGAAAGCTTGATCCCGCGGTCAAGAGAGACCGCGACTGCTGCGAGAGCGTTTGAAATATTGTGGACGCCAACCAGCGGAAGAACCGCGTGTTCGCGCCTACCTTCGACGACAACATCGAACTCCGAGCCCTCTGCTCCAGCTGATTTAATATTTTCGCCGCGCACGTCGGCAGGGACCCGCGTCCCGTAGAGCACTACTTTTCCCTTAAAGTCGCGCCCAAATTGCGAGACATATTGGTCGTCGGCGTTCAGCACCGCCGTACCGGAGGCGGGCAGGGATTCGATCAGCTCGTACTTGGCGCGGGCAATGCCCGCAATCGAATCGAAAAACTCCAGGTGGACAGGTGCAACAACTGTTACGACTCCGGTCTCAGGCTGAGCGATTTTCGCCAGCGCCGAGATCTCGCCTGCATGCGACATACCCATCTCAATGACTGCGATTTCATGTTCGGGTTGCAGCTTCAGAAGCATCAATGGCAGCCCAAAGTGATTATTGAGATTGCCTTCCGACTTCAATACCTTGTAGTTGCTCGAGAGAACGTGCGCAATAGCTTCCTTCGTCGTGGTTTTGCCAACTGAGCCCGTGATACCCACCACCGGCTTGCCCCACAAACGGCGCATCGCCGTCGCCAGCGTCTGTAATGCCACTAGCGTGTCATCGACCGCGAGCAGGCAGGTTTTCACGGAATAACGCGCCAGTTGATCCTTGCGAACCACCGCCGAAACGGCACCGCGTTCAAGCGCCTGTTGCACGAAATCGTGCCCGTCAAGACGCTCGCCCTTCACCGCGAAGAAAAGGTCGCCTGGCTGAACTGTGCGCGAGTCAATCGAGTATCCTTGCGCGACCTCTTTCAACTCGCACTCGCCAGTCGCGCCCAGAAACTCTTCGATCCGCGCAAGCGGCAGTTTCATGCTTGCACCGCCTTTGCCGCCTGGCACTCGTAACCAGCTTTTATCAGGGCCTCGCGGCTCACTTGCACATCATCGAAGGGCGTCGACCCTTCGCGGGAGACCTGCACTTTCTCGTGGCCTTTTCCGGCAACCAGCACGATGTCTCCGGGACGCGCCTCTCCGATCGCGAGTGAAATCGCAGCTCTCCGCTCCGGCTCCATCGTGTAACGGGTACCGGAGCGCTGCAGGCCGACAACGGCATCATTCATGATTGCCAGGGGATCCTCGCTGCGTGGATTGTCCGACGTCAGCACCACGAAATCACTTCCCTTTCCTGCTGCCTCCCCCATGAGTGGACGCTTGGTGCGGTCACGATCGCCTCCGCAGCCAAAGACGGTAATGACGCGCCCCTTCACTCCGGCCTGTGCGACGAATTCCCGGGCCAGCGTGGTCAGGTTCCGCAGTGCATCGTCGGTGTGTGCGTAGTCGACAACGACAGTGAAAGGTTGCCCGCAGTCGACGCGTTCGAATCGTCCGGGCACGCGCATCAACGCGGCGAGCCCTTTCGCAATCGCATCCTGAGAACAGTTTCTGGCGAGCGCTGCTCCCACCGATGCCAGAATGTTATAGACGTTCACCTTGCCAATCAGCGGCGAAAACACGGGAATCGTTCCCGAAGAACTCATCACATCGAAACGCGTTCCCCTGGGTGTGATGTGCACGTTCTCGGCATGCAGATCGCCGTTGTTCCAACCGTAGGTGAGAACCTGTGATCCGCGCTTCTTGCTGCTGGAAACCAGCTTCTGACCGTACTCGTCATCGATGTTAATGATTGCTGCGCGCGGTGCCTCGGTGCCGCATCCATCAAACAGGATGCGCTTGGCGGCGAAATATTCCTCCATGGTGCGGTGATAGTCCAGGTGGTCGCGGGTCAGATTCGTGAACACGGCAACGTCAAACGGAACTGCAAAAACACGTTGTTGTGCCAGTGCATGCGAGGAGACTTCCATGACTGCTTCAGTTGCGCCGTGGCCCACGCCCTCTGCCAGAATCTGGTTCAGTTCAAGGGACTCGGGTGTGGTGTGAGGAGCAGGTAATACTTTGCCGGCGACGTGATATTCGATCGTTCCCACCAGCACGCTCTTCCGCCCCGCTGCTGTAAGAATCGACTCGAACAGGAAAGCGGTGGTGCTTTTCCCATTGGTGCCGGTAATCCCCGTAAGCGCGATCCGTTCCGCAGGGCGCTTGTAAAAGTTCGCGCTAAGCCGTCCCAGCGCGCGTCTACCATGCGGAACCAAGGCCCATGCGACTCCGGCGCGCGGGGGTTCGACCGCGGAATCACTCACCACAGCCACTGCACCCGAGGCGATAGCCTTGTCGATGAAGGAATTGCCGTCGCTACTTTCCCCGCGCATCGCGACGAAGACGAAGCCAGGCGAGACCCGCCGCGAGTCATAGGCCAGTCCCGTGACCGTGGGATTGCCACTCCAGGAAAGAACTTCTGCCCCCTGCAGAATCTGCTCAAAGGTCATTGGCTTGATTTTAGAGCATACGGTTGTTCGGCCTGTGATCGGGCTAAGGGGAGGTTCCCTCGCGAGTCCTGATGGGCTTAGCTACCTCCCGAACTTCACGACGACTTTCGATCCGGCAATCACGTGAGTTCCAGGCGCCGGAGACTGCTCACGTGCAATGCCGCTGCCAACCGGATTCAGTTCCAAGCCGCTGTCTTGTGCGGCTTCGATTGCCCCGCGAACACTCTTGCCAACAAAAGACGGAACTTCAATTCCCCCCTGCTCGACATCCAGTACAACCGTTCCGTTTGGAGCCGGCTTTGCGTTCTCGGAGATCGGACTGGTCGGCGCCAGCGCTTGCAGATTAGTAGACACCTTAGTGTCTTTTTCGCGAAGTGCCGCGGCTACAATTGGACCTTGCACCGCAGAAGGCTTCGCCACCGCCGCTTGTGAAACTGGTGTTTCCGCCGCTCCGGTCGCTCCCACCTCCGAAAGCCCCAGTGCTGAGCCGAGATGATCCGGCGAACTCTCATCCAGATCTGAATCTTTCACGCGGTTTTGCGCCAGCCACGCCTGGCGATTTGACGGAAGGGCGATGTCGTGCGGAACATGCAAGTACTCGAGCACTTGCTGCGTGATGCGCTGGAACACTGGTGCCGCAACCTGTCCCCCCTGGTGAAGTCCTACCGCCGAGTCGAGAATCACTGCAACCGTCACTGCCGGATTGTTAATAGGCGCGAATCCTGCGAAAGAGCCGACATACTTCGTCCGCGAATAGATGCCAGTAGAAGGATCGACTTTCTGTGCGGTTCCCGTCTTGCCTGCGGAGCTATAGCCCTCCAGAACCGCCTTACGCCCTGTTCCATGGAGCACGACCCCACGCATCATCTGACGCATCTGCGCTGCCGTCATGGATGAGATCACGCGACGCTCATGTTCGGGATGAAAGACCACAGGCTGCGGCACACTTTGCGGCTGGATGGTGTTGGCTACGATGCGCGGCGCCTCCCACACTCCGTCATTTGCGAAGATTGAAACCATCGCTGCCAACTGAAGCGCGGATACGCCGATTTCCTGCCCCATGGAGATGGCACCGATCGAAACCTTCGACCAGTGATTCACTGGCTTGGTCATTCCGCGTGTCTCACCCGGCAGTTCAATTCCAGTTTGCTGTCCAAATCCGAAAGCGCGAATGTATTTGTAGAACCGGTCTTCTCCAAGCCGGAGCGCGATTTTGATGGCGCCGACATCGCTAGACTCCGCCAGCACGTCCGCGACTGACAGCAATCCATGCGGCTTGCTGTCGCGGATTCGCATACCGTTGACTACGATCGAGCCCATTTGGCAATCGAACATCTCCTCCGGCCGTGTGAGCTTCTCTTCCAGCGCCGCCGAAATCGTAACCAGCTTGAATGTGGATCCGGGTTCGTAGATATCACTGACCGCCCGGTTCTTTAACGCCTCGTTGCGGATCTCTTTTTTGACATTGGGATTGAAGTTTGGCCGGTTCGCCAACGCCAGAATTTCACCGGTATGCGGATTCTCGACAATCACCGTGCCGGCGATCGCTTGTGTGTCCTTGATCGCCTGCTCAAGCTCGCGCTCGGCAATGTACTGGATCTTCTCGTCGATGGTGAGGACCAGGTTATCTCCAGCCTCTGGTTCCTTCTCGATGCGGCCGAACCACTTTTTGCGAGCGTCCACGGAAATCTGCATCCGCCCGGGCTGGCCTTTGAGTTGTTCGTTATACTCGCGCTCGATGCCGCTCAAGCCGCCGTCGTCGGTGCCGACATATCCGAGCACCTGCGCGGCCAAGTCGCGCTTGGGGTAGAACCGTTTCGATTCCTTCTGAAAGTGGATGCCCTGCAGATTAAGAGCGCGAATACGTTCGATGGTTTCCGCGTCCGCTTTACGAGCTACCCAGCAGAATGTCTTGTGCGCGCGACAGTCAGCAAGGACCAGGCGCGCATCCTCACCGGTGATGTGCGTGATCAGCGAAACTGCGTTCACCAGATCAGGAACTTCGGTCGGCACGGCAAAGGCGGAGTCGACCATGATCGACATCGCCAGTTCGTTGCCTTGACGGTCGTAGATAATCCCACGCTTTGCAGAGACGTTGACGGAGCGTTGCTGCTGATGCTCGGCGCGCTGCTGAAAATCGCCGTAGCAGAAGATCTGCAGGTACACCAGCCGCAGGCAAATAATCGCGCACCAGAACAGCATGACGCCACCAAGCAGGTACAAACGGTGGTTGCCGGCGGTGCGCGTGGAAGGCACGATCAGTTCCTCATGATTTCATCTTTGAAGACAAACATGGCGGCTGGCCGGTTTCCGGTAGCCGCCAAAAACTGCCTGCTGCGGGAAAGGTTCAAACCACCTTCCGTGCCTGGACCTCGCGGAATGCTATCGTGCCGAGATCGCTGAAATTGGACTCACGCTTGCCATTTCTGGTGCGCCTGCATCCGCTGATGCGTCCAGGTGCATCACCTGTCCCGCCTGCGGGGATTGCAATCCCAGCTTGCGCGCCATGAGGTCGATGCGCTCCGGATTGCGCAGCGAGGCATCTTCCAGGTGAAGCTCCCGGTTCATCTCGACCATGCCGTCGCGTTGAATCTTCAGGGATTCGATCTGGTAGCCGTACTCGATTGCCTTGAAATGCTGCCAGGCGTAGGTCATGACCAGCAGAAACAGGCACCCCAACGCGATTCCGAACTGTCGCATCTCGCGCCCGCGGCGTGGATCTTCGACCTTCACCAGACGCGAGTTGTCGATCGCCTTGTTGAAGTAGATCTCGGGCGTGCCGATCCAGAACGACGGCCGTCGATCCGCCATCGCCACTCTCTGCGTCACTGCCGCCGCGGCCATCAGGCCACCCCAAGCAGATCGGCTTCGACGAGCACAGGCTTAGTCTGGCCGGCATACCAACGTTCCAGCTCAGTGTCCGCGTTCGCGTTAAGAATGCGAGTTTCCGTCCGCTCAACCGTTGCGATCAGTTCGTTGATCAGCGTTCCTGTATACATGGCCCTGACTCCTGCTCCTACCCGATTTCTCTCCGGGACGGCATCGAGAGATGGGTAGGATTTTGGTATTTCGCCCTTTTGTGAAAGGCGATGCCCTCCCGGAAACCTTGCCCCGGCACGCCTTCCCTGGTGCGTGCCGGGCTTCCTTCACCCACAATCTGCCCCAACGCAAGAAGCGGTCACGCTGGGGGCTCCGGCGGGTTCTCCGGAGCAAAACCTTTTTAAGTAGCGCGGGCATCTTGCCGGCTGTCCCGGGGGCGTCTCGCCCTCGGCGGCGATTTCCCGCCAGACCTGCCGGCGGGACGCCAGCGCTACTAAACTCTTTCGGCGGCTCGCAGCTTCGCGCTGCGTGACCGCGGATTACGATCAATCTCTTCGTCGGTCGCGATCACCGGCTTCTTGGTCAACAGCCGGTAGTGACCTTGCTTCATTCCCTCGCGCAGTGCATCTTTCACGATGCGGTCCTCCAGCGAGTGGAAGCTGATCACCACTAGCCGGCCTCCCGGCTTCAACAGCTGCGGCGCTGCATCCATCAACTTCCGCAAATCATCCAATTCACGGTTCACGAAGATTCGGAGAGCTTGAAAGGTTCGTGTCGCGGGATGAATTCGTCGTTCGGCAGAATTCATTGGCCGGGCCGCGGCTGAAACGATTTCCGCAAGTTGCGCGGTAGTCCGTATCGGCCGCGACCGGACAATGGCTCTGGCGATTCTCCGCGACCTCCTTTCCTCACCGAATTCGTAAATCAGGTTGGCGAGTGTGACCTCGTCGGCCTGATTTACCACTTGTTCGGCGGTCTCGCCGGACTGCGTATTCATGCGCATGTCCAGCGGTCCTTCCGCCTGAAAACTGAATCCCCGCGCGGCGTTGTCGAGCTGCAGGCTGCTGACACCCAGGTCGGCCAGCAAACCGTCGACCTTGAAGTCGCCAGTCGCTAGTCGCAAGTTGTCAGCTAAATCCGCAAAGGATCCATGTCGCAACTCAATCGCCGGCCAGTCTGCCAGTTCGTCTCCCGCCGCTAGTAACTGATCAGCATCCTTGCTGGCGACTGGAGACTGGAGACTGGCGACTGCCTTCTCCAGCGCTGCCGGATCCTTATCGACCCCAATCAAACGACCCTGTGCGCCGAGGCGTTTTGCGATTTCGTAACTGTGCCCGCCCAAGCCCACCGTTGCGTCGATATACGTCCCACCGCGCCGGATGTTTAGAAAATCGATCGCTTCTTTTAAAAGAACCGGTACATGGCCAGCCTTGCCACCATGCCCCCGCTCGGGGGTGTTTCGTCCAGAACCCTCGTCCACTAGATGCCCAGGTCGTCGAGCGTCTTCTCATCTTCCGTAGTGAATGACTCGGTCTCGATCTCCCTCTGCAACGCTTCCATGTTGCGCACTTCCAGATAGGTCAGATTCCCCAGCACTGCAACTTCGCCCTTGATCGCTGCGTTCTCGCGCAGCAACTGCGGAATCAGCAACCGGCCCTGGCCGTCCATCTCGACCTGCTGCCCCCAGTAGTTCACCCGCGCCAGGAACTTCTTCTTCGTGGGATTGAAAGTGGAGAGCCCTGCCAGCTTCTGTTCGATCCGCTCCCATTCCTCGAAGGGATATATCTGGGCAACCTTCCCGTCCAAGCTTGTGATGTAGAATTGCGTTCCGTATTTCTCGTCGATCACCCGCTTGAACTCGGCCGGGACCTTCAAACGTCCTTTTTCGTCGACGCGAGTTGGGTGATTGCCGCGAAACATATGTCTGTTTGCGCCGATGAGGGCGCCCGCTACGGCGGATAGTTGCTACCACAGCAACCAGGGAGGAGGTAAAAGCGGCTTGCAAAGCGGTCATTTCCGGTTCGTTCGGGCTGTTTTTCAGGGTGTCAGTCTTAAATTCCACTGGCGCCTCAAAAGGTGTCACCGCTGCCCACGACCTCTATTGACTTGACCACTTTCTACCACTTTTGCCCACATCCTACGCCTAACTGGTTTATTGTCAACAAGAAAGTTGAAGGTTGCAGGGGTCTCAGAAGTACATCTTGGAAAAGCGCCAGTCGTAGTGGCTAACTGAGATGGTGACCACAAGATGTTGGGTTGAAGAAAGTGGTTCTTTCACCGTTTCTTCGCTTCGATTTTTCTTGCGTTTTCTTTTTCCTGTGGATATAGCGCGGGAGCCTTCCGAATTGGCTCGTCGTTTTCTCCATGTCGAGTCATCTTGAATTCAAAAGCTGGGTCGGATTCCCGATTGAGAAGGTCTTTCTCTTCTTTGCGGATCCAGCGAACCTCCCGCGCCTCATGCCTCCCATCACGAACACACGCATTGATGCTTTGCATCTTGTTCCCCCGCCTGCAATATCGACTCAACTTCCTTCGGAACGGCAGCCGTCGCTCGCCGGCATTGGCTCGGAAATCGTCACGTCGTTTCGCGTGTTGCCGCCACTTCCTTTGCGCGGTCGATGGGTCGCGAAGATTACGGATTTTCGATGGAACGAATTTTTCGAAGACGTGCAGCTGCAGGGACCATTTAAAAGCTGGCATCATCGGCATGAGCTGGTACCAGAAGTTCGTGAGGACAAACAAGGGACGCTTGTCACCGACAAGGTCGCTTACGCATTTGGACTGGGCCCGCTCGATCCGTTGATTGAGGCCCTGGTTTCGAAGCGGATCGAGAGGATCTTCATCCATCGGCAGCGGATTTTGCCCGACCTTTTGCTGGGTTGACTGGGAGTTGTCAGAGGAATAGAAAGAAGGCGGAACGAACCGAAGCCCTTCCGCCCGGATAATAGTGTTGTTCCTTCTATGCGCTTGCTTGCAAGCTGCTCTGTTGTCCTAGCGAATCGAAGGCTCCGTTTTGAAGTGCGAACTGCTGCAGATCCTGCTGCAGGCTTGTGTAGGCTTTTTGAGCGGACGCAAGATCCCCAGTCTGCAAATCCTGGCCAAGCTGGCCGAAGTCCTGCATCAGGGAATTGCCGCTCTGTGCGCCTTCCGCGGAATGATGATGGTGATGGGGACGCTGTGCGGCATGATTCTGCAAGCCCTGTTGCAGGGTTGCAAAATCCTGCTGCGCGCCACCCAGGTTCCCTGATTGCAGATCGCCGTTGAGCTGCTGAAGCGCCTGCGCAATCGGATTCTGGTTCTGGGTTGAGGATGAGCCGCTCAGTTGGGGAGAGTCTTTCTGTAGAGTGGCGAAATCGGTCGCTGCCGCCGACAGATTGCCCGACTGCAGATCCTGTCCGAGTTGCTCAAAGTCTTTCTGGAATTGCTGGACCCGACTGGAGGTGCTTTGGGTATTTGCATTCAGGATGTTACTGCTGAAGATGTTCGAAACGTTCATTCATTCTCCTCGTCAGGGACAGGCCAGGGGCGAAGGAATGCCCGAATGACCTTTCCCAACTTTCCATCGGCAGAGGAAGAAACAAGTTGAGCTCAAAAGGCGCGACTTCGCTGCCGGTGGACGGTTACCTTGCAGAGCATCTCCAGCACCACTTTGGCGAGCTCTAAACGATTGCGTCGGGCCGGGTTAGTGATGCGCTCGCGCAGAGCGGTCGGCAATTGTGGCCCAGTGGGTCGGGGCATGGGCAAAGTTTGCCGAGGTGTTCTTCTTCAGACAAGACATCGCTGCAACTCTATTTCGACGGTTTGAGTGTTTCAGCCTTCTGCCGGGCTTCGTCGGCTTCGTGTTGCATGCCTTTGGCGGAGTAGACCTCAGCGAGGGCCAGTTCGGTATCGACGTCGTCTCCTTGTTTCTGTTGCTGGGAGTGGAAGGCATCGATGGCGGCATCGTAGTTCTTCTGACTCGCTTCCGACACTCCCAATCGATAGAAGACGGAGTCGAGATCAGGCTCCAATTCTGCCGCGAGTTTGAACTCTGCGACCGCTGCCTGGTGATTCTGCTGAGCGGCGAGAGTCATGCCGAGCCCCAGGTGGGCATATCCGTCATTTGGATCGCTTTGCACCAGCTTGCTGAAAATCTCCTTCGCCTCGGCAACACGGTGTTGGTTGAAGTAGACCATTCCCAGTTCGTAGCGTGCCTCAGTTTGCGCGGACGTGAGCTTGAGCACTTGCTTCAGTTCCACTTCCGCAAGCGGGTATTGCTTCTGGTCGAAATAAGCGTGAGCCAGCGCAAAGTGCGCGGGAGCGTAGCCCGGACGCTGCTGGATCGCCGTCTGCAGTTCGGCGATCGCCTTGTCCATTTTGTTGTCTTCGATCAGTTCTGCCCCACGCTGCACATGGATGAGGTAGCTGCGCGAGCGGTACAGGCTCGTTCCTGTGCCAAACAGAATCAGTGCCACGAAGAAAATAATCGACAGGCGGCGGAGAACGCTGGGCTCCGGGGAAACACGCGCGATCAAAGCTCCGAACACCAGACCTGTGACCAGGCCGCCGATATGGGCGGCGTTGTCGGTGCGGCCCGAGGCTGCTCCAAAGATCAGTACGTACCCCGCGAATACAAGAACACTGCGGAGACGAGAACGCACGACCACCATGGGCACTGAGAACTCGCCCAAGTAGTGAGAAGCGATGAGGGCACCGACGATCCCGAAGATTGCGCCCGAAGCTCCGACACTGACCCCTACGGGCCGCCACCACACGCTGGCCAGGCTGCCGCCGATTCCAGAAATCAGGTAGACGCAGGCAAAGGTCCAGTGTCCGTAAAGTCCCTCGCACATCGCGCCCAAGTCCCACAGGCACCACATGTTGAAAAAAATGTGCCACAGACCCCCGTGGAGGAAGATGCAGGTCAGCAACCGCCACGGCTGACCACCCAACGTGTATGGACCGAAGTTCGCGCCCCACTCGATCAATTGCCGCGAATTGGGGTCCATGGCGATGCCTTCGAGTGCCATCGCGCCGAAGACAACCAGATTGATGACGAGTAGGACCTGGGTGACGATCGAGGACGTGCTGATTCCCGCTGCCCAGGGAACGGGCATCACGGGTTGAATGGAGTCTTCCGGCTCTTCGCCGCGTTGGGCCGCTTCGTGCCGTACACACCACTCACAAATCTTCCGGAAGGAAAAGGCAGTGAGATTCCGTCCGCATTGTGCACACTTGGCCAACGTTGAAATCGATCGCGCAGGGAAAAATTTTCGTTACTTGTTGGGCTCCACGTAGACTGCAGTGCCATAGGCGAGCACTTCGGTGACGCCCTGCATGATCTCGGTGGCATCGTAACGTGCGCCGACGACGGCGTTGCCGCCCAGCTCCGCCGCGTGCTGCAGCATCAGATCGAACGCCTCGGAGCGCGTCTTCTCGCACAGGTTCGTCAGAAGCGTGATGTTGCCACCTACGAGGGTCTGCAACCCTGCGCCGATCGTGCCGAAAATCGACCGGGAGCGCACCACAATCCCACGCACAACGCCGAGGGTGCGAGTCACCCGATAGCCATCCAGTTCGAACTGCGTGGTGACCATATTGTGGGAGACCATTCGGCCGGTGGGCGCATGGTAGGTAGACATAATCGGCCTTCTCCTTCAACGGAATAAGCCCAAACGTACCCGGACTCGCCTCAACTATATCGCGAGTGGCAAAGCCAGGCGAGATGGACGCCAGATACGATGCTCTCCGCTAGCGAAGCGGATCGCCGAGAGTCTATTCAAGATCGGCGTCGATGAAAAACGCGTGCGCCTCCGAGTCATACGTCACATGCAAGAGGTTGGGCTTGCAGCAGACCTGACAGTCTTCCACATATTTCTGATTTCGTCCCGCGGACTCGTCGACCGACGTTGGATTCCACTCTCCGCAACCCGCACACTGAAAGCCTGAATCCATGAGCCTGATTGTAGCTTTCAATGTGACCATGGGTAGGTGTCGACAAATCGCCTTCCTTCGGCGCCGCGCTAAAACAACGTTGATGAAGTCCAATGAGTGCATCCGTCGAGACCTGATCAGCAGGACATACTGAATCTACAGCGTGCGAATTTCTCTATAATGCCGAGCACCATGCCAACCCGACGAACTTTCTTACATGCCAGTGCGGCCACTGCGAGCGCAACTCTTCTTACTCATGCAATTGCTGCCGAAAATCTTGACAACTCGAATGCAATTCTTCCCCCCGCAATCGCGGCATTGAAATCGGTGAAGGATCAAGCTCATCCCATTACAACGGAAGAGCGGTTGGCGCGTCAGGAGAAGGCTCGCCACCGGATGGAAGCAAATGATCTCGATGCCATCATTCTTATGGAGGGAACATCGCTGAACTACTTTACCGGCATTCGCTGGTGGGGTGGGGAGCGAATGTTCGCGATGGTTTTGCCTGCCAAGGGCACCGCGTTCTACGTCTGCCCTGCATTCGAAGAAGGGCGAGCCCGCGAGCAGATCGCTTCCGCCCCCGAGAGTGGCCAGGCCGACGTTCGCACCTGGCAGGAAGACGAGAGCCCGTATCAACGCCTGGCACAAGGTCTCAAAGACCGCGGCATTCTCACTGGAAAAATCGGGATTGAGGAAACGGTCCGATTCGTTTTCCGCGACGGCATCGAAAAGGCGGCACCCCAGGCCAGGCTCATGAGCGCGACTCCGATCACTGCTGGGTGTCGCATGGTCAAGAGTCCAGCCGAGCTTGCATTGATGCAGCTTGCTAACAACGTAACCCTCACCGCCTACGAAGCCGTCTATCGTTCTTTGCATGACGGCATGACCCAAGTCGACGTCGGCCGCTTGATCGCCGCCGCTCATGACAAGCTCGGTTTTTCTGGGGATGCCTTAGTCGAAGTCGGGGAGTATTCCGCGTTCCCGCATGGCTCGACGCAACCGCAAATCGTCCGCGAGGGCCTGCCGGTTCTAGTAGACGGTGGCTGCAAGGTGGAAGGCTATCAATCCGATATCACCCGCCTGCTGGTGATTGGCACTGTGCCTGACAAGCTGAAGAAGGTTTTCGATATCGTGCATCACGCGCAATCCACGGCACTGGCAACTGCCAGACCGGGCGTGGAGTGCGGTTCGGTCGACGCCGCGGCGCGCAAAATCATCACCGACGCCGGCTACGGACCAGATTACAAATTCTTCGCTCACCGCGTCGGACACGGTATCGGGATGGACATCCACGAGTGGCCTTATCTGGTGCGTGGGAACTCGACCAAACTGACGCCAGGAATGACCTTCAGCGACGAACCGGGGATCTACATCCGCGGCGAATTTGGAGTTCGCCTCGAGGACGACATGCATATAACGGAACATGGGGCAGAACTATTCACGCCGCAGTGTCCGTCGCTCGAGCACCCGTTCGCGCCAGCAACCTCATCGTCTTAAGACGAACGCGTCCCGTGTCGCAGCGTATTAATTAAAGGACCGGCTGAGGACGCAATTCTTCCAGTTGCTGCTTCACAGCGACACTCAGACGCCGCACACCCTCCCGAATCTGATCCGGTGGGGCAGCGGAAAAATTCAGGCGCAGGTGCCGGCGTGCCTCTTCCTGATGTCCGTTCGGTGCGTAAAAACAATCACCGGGAACGAAGGCAACGTTCTCGCGAACCGCCGTTTGGAAGAGTTGTTGCGAGTCCATGCCCACCGGCAAACACACCCACAAAAACAATCCGCCCTTCGGCCGCGTCCAGGTCACCTGCGGTGGGAAATATTCTGCCAGCGCGGTAAGCATTACGTCGCGCCGCTCCCGATAAACTCGTCGAATCAGCTTGACGTGCTCGTCGAGGAAATTGTCGCGCGCAACCTCGTAAGCCACCATCTGCCCAAACGTTGAGCTATGCAGATCGGCGCCCTGTTTAAGCTGGACCAGCTTCGAGATCACCTCGGGCGGTGCCACGATCCAGCCCAGCCGCAATCCGGGCGCGAGCGTCTTCGAGAACGTACTCAGATACAGGACATTGCCGATCGAGTATCCCTGGTCGCGCCGAAGATTCTCGCGATCCAGCACCACCAACGGTGGGAGGTGCTCCCCTTCGAAGCGCAACTGGCCGTACGGATCGTCCTCAACAATGGGAATTCCATATCTATCGGCCAGCAGAACAAGTTCGTGACGTCGCCCCTCAGAAAGTGTCGTGCCGCCGGGATTCTGAAAGTTGGGCAGCACATACATGAATTTCGGGCCGGAGCGCAGAGGCGCTTCCACTGAATCGGAACGCATGCCATCTTCATCGCTCGGCACGCTCAGGTAGTCCGCTCCATAAACGCTGAACGCTTGCAAGGCTCCCAGGTAGGTGGGCGCTTCCACCAGGACGCGATCCCCGGGATTGATCAGAAGCTTTCCAATCAAGTCCAGCGCCTGCTGGGAACCCGAAGTGATCAGCACGTTTTCGGTCTTCGCCCTGATGCCGTAGCGGTCAATGTGGCGCGCGATCATTTCGCGTAAAGGCTCGTACCCCTCTGACGCCCCGTACTGCAACGCCAAATGGGGTTGCTCTTCCAGAACCTTTTTACAAGCCTCCCGGAATCTCTCGGTCGGAAACACGTCCGCAGCTGGGAGCCCACCCGCAAACGAAATCACCTCGGGCCTCTGGGTGAATTTCAGCAACTCCCGAATAGCGGAACTCCGCACACCCTTTGTGCGCTGCGCGTATCGTGACGTCCAGGCAGTCGACATTCGTCTCCTCCGCGACCAGCATACGGCGTCGCTGGCGGAAGCGATGTGATGTTGGATGGTTGCGTTGTGACGAAAATCACTGCGGCCGCGTGACGCGCAAGTTCCCACAAGTCTCGCGATGGCAAGGGAATTGCTCGTAAAACATCGAACTCGGCGCTGCGGGGGAGGTCTATGCCAACACCGCGACCTCGAGTTTCATTCATCCCTCCCCCAAGGCCGTCCAGCAGTGCGGACGGCCATGTTTTTGCAACTGGAAATTTCCTTTCGCAACCCAACCCTCCACGCATCAAAGTTCGACGTCAAAAGAAGTTCACCTGGGGAAAGTCAGGAGCTCGGCTGGTTTGGCCATGCCATGGTTGCGGATGCGTGCCCTTTCGGTGACTTTTGCGTCCGCTGTACGCCTTGATAGACTCTTGTGTCGCGATTGCGTGGCGGCGGGTGCAGGACGGCCCAGCCCACTTGGGGCGAAACTCGTTTGCTAAGACTGAAAACTAATCAGCAAATAGCCATCTATGGCGGACGGCATGATTTATTTTTTCGAAGCCCTGCGCCTGTTTGGTACGAAATCGCCGCATTGCGGATGTTTCTGTTTTTATTATTAGCTGCTTTTTGTGTGTTGACGACTCCGGTCTCCGCGCAAATTTCGCCCGGCCCCCTCGCCCGGCCTCACCAATATCTCGACGGTGCATTGCACTGCACAGACTGTCACAAAATTGGTGGCGGACAGCCGCAGTTCAAATGCAGCAGCTGCCACACTGACATCGGCGAGCGAGTCAACGCTAAGCGGGGACTGCACGGTTCCTACCATATTCCTCCCGGCTCTAGCCAGGAGTGCGTGCGCTGCCACTCCGATCACAACGGAGTAAATTTCGCTCTCATCAAGTGGGATCAGAATAAGTTCGACCACAAGGAGACCGGGTATCTGCTTGAAGGCAAGCACACCGGTCTGGCATGCAACAAGTGCCACTCCCCCGACAAAATCCCGGCCGCCGAGCGCGCCAAGATCAAGATGAAGGACCTGAGCAAGACGTTCCTCGGGATCCCGCAGGCTTGCGTGGCTTGCCACAAGGACTTCCACGAAGGCCGTCTTGGTCAGAATTGCCTGCAGTGCCACAACTTCGTCGATTGGAAGGATACTTCCGGAAAGTTTGATCACAACAAGACCCGCTATCCGCTGACCGGACTGCACCAGCAGGTGAAGTGCGAGAAGTGCCATACGCCCGATGCCAGCGGGGCTCCGCGTTACAAGGGTCTGCCGTTCAGCAAGTGCGACGACTGTCACGCAGATCCGCACAAGGGAAGTTTCAAGGACAAAAGTTGCGCGTCGTGCCACAACACAATCAGCTGGAAGAAAGTGTCCAACAGTGGGCTGAACAACAACTTCGATCACTCAAAGACCAAATATCCTTTGCTGGGTAAGCACGCCACGGTCGAGTGCGAAGCTTGTCACATCAAAGGCGATTTCAAGAAGGAACTGCCTTTCGCGAAGTGCACCGACTGCCACAAGGATGAGCACAATGGCCAGTTCGCCAAACGGAAACCTGACGGCATCGAGTGCTCCTCCTGCCACAACCTCGATGGATGGAAGCCGTCTCTATTCGACGTCAAGGCGCACGCAAAAACCGACTACCCCCTGATTGATGGGCATGCCAAGGTGAAGTGCGACGGCTGCCACACCCCGAAGGGCAAGGACACCATCTTCAAAATCACCAACTTCAAGCGGTGCACTGATTGCCACATGGATGAGCACGACAATCAGTTCGCCGGCAAGCCTTATGAGAATCAATGTGACCAATGCCACAACCTGAAGGGTTACAGCCCGTCTACCTTCACGCTGGCGCAGCATAAGAAGACCAAGTTTGATCTCACTGGCGGCCACATCGCGGTTCCCTGCACCGATTGTCACAAGCTGGCGGATAAGAACCAGCCAAAGTCAAAAATCCCTTATCACTTTGCCGATTTGTCCTGCACCACATGCCATGAGGATATCCACCATGGTCAGTTCAAGGAGCGCCAGGAAAAGGTCGGGAAGGACGGCAAGCCGATGGGTTGCGAGGCCTGCCACGGAACCAAGTCCTGGCGTGAACTGGATGGCTTCGACCACAACACGACATCCTTCCGCCTGGAGGGCGCGCATCGTGCAGTCGCCTGTATCGACTGCCACAAACCGCCAAATCTGGAAACCAAGCTCATTAATGTGGACTTCAAGAAGGCGCCGGAGAAATGCGAAGAGTGCCACGAAGACCCGCACGGCGGCCAGTTCATCAAGTTCTACACCGACAAAATAACTCCGTGCGGAGACTGCCACAACGCCACCAAGTGGAAGCCTTCGACCTTTGATCACGACAAGAGAACAACCTTCGCCCTTGAAGGCGAACACCGAAATGTCGCTTGCGCCGGCTGCCACAAACTCTTCAAGGAGGTCGACGGAAAGCAGGTGCTCTTCTATGCTCCGACGCAAAAGGCCTGTGCCGATTGCCACGGTCCCGAGGTCAAGCCACTGAAAAAGAGCTGATGTCCTTGGTAACTACTGAAGGATCAACGCTTTGTCCAATATTTTGAACATCTCCAGTGATCGTTGGAGTGCACAAGGTAAAAATACACTACATATCTGAAGAACTTACATTTTCGCCTCCCCAAGTGCGTCTTCAAACCGATTCCCGACCGGATTTACCCAGTTACGAAATTATTCCCGCCACATGTACTTGTGTAACCTTCCACAACATTTCTCACCTGCATAAGCTTGCTGGGCGTCAGATTGCTGTTCTTTCTCATAACTTCACTGAATTTTGCAGCTATTTCCGTCTCTGAGTCGAAATCCGTACTTGCGAGGTTGGGGCAACCTTGGGATCGATGTTTCTGGTTCATTTGGTAGTCGCATTTGCGATGCTCCCCGGCGGACTACCGGCGGGCGGGCAGTCTCAATCGTCTGCCAACACGCGAAGTCCGCACGGAAGCCTGAGCATTCCCTGCCAGAACTGCCACACGCTTAGCGGCTGGAAGCCGATCCGCGCCGTCCCCGAATTCGATCACAACACCACCAAGTATCCTCTGCGCGGCATGCACGAAGGCGTGGCTTGTGCGCAGTGTCACATCAAGCCGATCTTCTCGAATGTCGGATCTCAGTGCGCCGACTGCCACGCCGATATTCACAAGCGCCAGATGGGGGCCAACTGCGAACAGTGCCACACCGTGAAGGGATGGCACGTTTCGGTTCAGCAGATCAATCAGCACCTTAATCGCTTCCCGCTGATTGGCGCCCACGCTACTGTTGACTGCGATGCCTGCCACAAGAGCGCGGCCGTCGGCCAATTCCAAGGTCTGTCGACCGCCTGCTACTCTTGCCATCAGCGCGATTTCATCAACACGAAGTCGACCGGGCTCGACCACGTCTTGTTCAACTTCCCCACCGCGTGCGACCAGTGCCACACCATGGACAACTGGCTGGGTGCGAAGTTTGATCATTCTGGGCCGCCTGCGAATTTTCCGTTGACTGGGGCGCACGCGACTCTGGATTGCAACGCCTGCCACGCCGGCGGAAAGTTCAGCGGCACGTCTACGAGTTGCGTGGGCTGTCACATGGCAGATTTCAATAAGACGAACAACCCACCGCACGCCCAGGCTGGCTTCCCGACAACATGCCAGACTTGCCACAATACCAGCGCGTGGGATCCGACGACTTTCGATCACAATACTTTTACGAAGTTCCCGCTGACGGGTGCGCACGTCAGCGTGGCCTGCACGCAATGCCACATCAATGGCCAGTTTGTCGGCACGCCGACCGATTGCGCTTCGTGCCATATCAAGGACTTCAACGGCACCACCAATCCGAATCATGTTCAATCTGGTTTCCCGACGACTTGTCAGCAGTGCCACAGCACGACTTCGTGGACACAAGCTACGTTCGATCATTCCTCGACAGGGTTCCCGCTGACCGGCGCTCATTCGACCGTGCAGTGCTCGCAATGTCACGTGAACAGTAATTACAACTTGACAGGCGCCAACACGGCCTGTGTCAGCTGCCACCTGAAAGATTTCCAGACCACGACGAACCCGAACCACGTGACTTCGGGATTCCCGCAGGCTTGTCAGCAGTGCCACAACACGACTTCGTGGACTCAAGCTACGTTTGACCATTCCACGACGGGATTCCCGTTGACCGGCGCCCATACCACCGTGCAGTGCGCGCAATGCCACATCAATAACAATTACAGCCTGACGAACGCGGACACGGCCTGCGTCAATTGCCACCTGAAGGATTTCCAGGGCACCACAAATCCGAACCACGTGACTTCGGGCATCTCGCAGACTTGCCAGACGTGCCATAACACCACGTCATGGAACAATGCGAGCTTCGATCACTCGACGACGGGATTCCCGCTTACCGGCGCCCATACCACCGTGCAGTGCGCGCAATGCCACATCAATAACAATTACAACCTGACGAACGCGGACACGGCCTGCGTCAATTGCCACCTGAAGGATTTCCAGGGCACCACGAATCCAAACCACGTGAGTTCGGGCTTCCCGCAAACCTGCCAACAGTGCCACAACACAACGTCGTGGACACAGGCAACGTTCAATCACAACAACACGGGATTCCCGCTGACCGGTGCGCATACTACGCTGCAGTGCGCCCAGTGCCACGTCAATAACAATTACAACCTGACCAGCGCAGCTTGCGTAAACTGCCACCTCACGGATTTCCAGGGCACGACGGCTCCGAATCACGTTACCTCGAACATCCCGCAGACTTGCGAGCAGTGCCACAACACAACCAACTGGGGGAACGCGAGCTTCGATCACTCGACGACGGGATTCCCGCTGACCGGCGCGCACTCCTCACTGCAATGCGCCCAGTGCCACGTGAACGGCAACTACAACCTGACCGCGGCGAACACCGCTTGCGTCAGCTGCCACCTCACAGATTTCCAGGGCACGACGGCTCCGAATCACGTTACCTCGAACATCCCGCAGACCTGCCAGCAGTGTCACAACA
>Ga0307474_10000174_pt1 | contig 47597 bp, 48 predicted proteins | sample atmos_gasesECM1C_2_FD_203312 | JGI IMG/M metagenome (GOLD analysis project Ga0307474, IMG submission 203312) | Hardwood forest soil microbial communities from Morgan-Monroe State Forest, Indiana, United States - atmos_gasesECM1C_05 | ecosystem: Environmental > Terrestrial > Soil > Temperate... | reverse complement strand
GAGATCGAACAGACACGCTTTCATGATCGGTTGAAAGTTCACATGGACGTGCCACCTGACCTTCTCGCAGTCTATGTACCGAGCCTGGCGCTTCAGCCACTGGTTGAGAATGCCATCAAGCACGGCATTAGCGTCGATTCCGCCGCAGGCCGGCTAGAGATCGCTGCGCAACGCCACAACGGCAGAGTTTGGCTCTGCGTCCGCGATGATGGCCCGGGTCCGGCACCGGGATCGCGTCTGCGATTCGGCGTCGGACTCACCAATGTCCAGTCACGCTTGAAACAGCTCTACGGAAACGAGTCGTCGCTGGAACTTATCGGGGGCAACGGTCGAGGCTGTGAGGCCATCATCACCATTCCACTGAGGAGTTCGCATGAAGACGCGAGTCCTCATCGTCGATGACGAGCCGATCGCCCGGCGCGGTATCCGTCGCTATCTGGCCGAACACAACGGCATTGAAGTCGTAGGCGAGGCAGCGAACGGAATAAGTGCGGTGGAGCAGATCAATCAACTTCATCCCGACATCGTTTTTCTCGATGTGCTGATGCCTGATCTGGATGGTTTTGGAGTCATCGAAAATGTGGAGCCATCGACCGGCCCCGCTCCCGTATATATCTTCGTCACGGCTCACGACGCGCACGCCATTCGTGCATTCGAAGTGCACGCTGTTGACTATCTCTTGAAACCGTATGATAAAGAGCGATTTGCCAAGGCACTGGTTCACGCGCGCCAGGTCCTCGAACAAGGCAGGAAAGCAAATCGAGGTCTCGAACCACTGCTCCAATCCCTCCGTAGTCTCCGCCCGTTGGAACGCTTTGTGGTGAAGGACAAGAAGCGGATTTTCTTTGTTCCCGTTTCCCACGTTTTGTGGATCGAAGCCACCGGAAACTATGCCTGCATACACACCGCCAGCGGCAGTCACCTGTTGCGGGAAACCCTGGCACACCTGGAAGAGAAGCTGGCGCCACACCACTTCATCCGAGTGCGGAAATCGGCCATCGTGAACAGTGCCCGCATTAGCGAGATTCGTCCGATTTTCGATGGGGTATACGACATCGTACTGGCAGAAGGAACAGTGGTCACGTCGAGCCGCAGATACGCTCACAAGTTACGGGCGCTGCTGGAATCCTAGTCTTGGCAACTGGGATGTAAATTGGAGCGTCGGCGTGGAATGCCGGTAGCGAAAATGAATTCAGGACCGCGCAGCAACTAAACACCCAACATCAGCGGTTGTTAGAAGGCCGCCCGCCCACATGCCATGTTGAGATTCCTGGCCGCGGCGACGTGCTTTTCGGCCACGCCACACCGCGAACGACACCGAAACCTTTACCCGCCTCAAGCCCCATGACCGCAGACGACCACGGAGATGCCGAGTCCTTCGAAGATGGGCAAGAGGCGGTCCCGACAGATTACCGATGGAAGCGTCCAGGTTTTGAATGTCGTAAATGTTCATTTCGAACTTTCGAACTGGTCTAGTGTGGAGGTGACATCAGTGTCAGGAGCAAAGCTAAGCCTCGAGAATCTTCTATGAGCGGTTGGGTTCGCTGCCGCAGTGTCTTCACGCCAAGAATGCTAGCTTCACTGAGCATCTGAATACGAAAGAATTGTTGTGCAGAAGTGATTGAAGATTCGGCATCCTTAATTCCCTCACGTAAACGATCCCCGGTCAGCGGCGGTGATGCGAACGATGGGGCACCGCGACGTAAAGACCGCGATGCACTATCAGCACCCGGAACTGGAAATCGTGCGCGCTGCGCTCGATTACGGCGCGTCAAGCACTAAATCAGCGGCGTAGCGGAAAGGATTACGACACCTTTTGCGTCACACCGAAAAAACATAATCTCGGCAAGTCATTGAACACTTGGCAAGTCGGGGAAGACGAGTTCTCTAGGCCGGATAATCGGCCGTCAACCGGAGAATACCAACTACTGCCTGCTATACCATGCTGGTGGAGGGTCTGTGACCGCGGCGGCGGTGGGAGTAGGATGGTTGATCGCGATACTGAGGAAACCGTAATGGAACTTAAAGCTTTTCTCGACACTCCTCCATGGGACTGGCCAAGCGATGCCGGGAGGACGTTTTGGAGGATTCTGGCTGACCAGCGGGCCAGTGAATCCGACCGCCTGGTCGCCGCCGAGCTCGCGGGTGATTTTACCGTGATCAACAACGATTTGGCCGATATGTTACTGACGATCGCAGGCAGTGCAGACGAGCCAGAGCAACTGCGCGCCAGGGCGGCAATTTCCCTTGGGCCGATCCTGGAACAGGCGGACACAGATGGATTCGACGATCCGGATGATGTACCCATTACCGAGGGTACATTTCATAACATCCAGGACACGCTCGAGAAGGTCTTTAGCGATAAGAGCACTCCCAAGGAGGTGCGGCGGCGAATTTTGGAAGCCTCCGTGCGCGCACCCCAGACCTGGCATCAGGACGCGATCCGGCATGCATATTCCGGCGGAGACAAAGAGTGGGTGCTGACGGCTGTATTTTCGATGCGCTGGGTGCGCGGTTTTGACGATCAGATATTGCAGGCCCTGAAAAGTGAAGATCCTGAGATAAATTACCAGGCCGTCATCGCGGCCGGCAATTGGGAACTGGATGGAGCATGGCCTCACATCGTCGAACTCGTCAAGGACGCTCATTGCTCGAAACCCCTACTGCTTGCCGCCATCGGAGCTCTTAGCGGCATCCGTCCCGCCCAGGCGCGCGACATTCTTGAAGACCTAGCCGAATCAGACGACGAAGAAATCGCTGAGGCCGTCAGCGAGGCCATGGCGGCAATTGAAGGCCCTACTGGCGGGGAGGACGACGAAGACGATGAGTGGGTCAATTGAGCAGCATTGCAGTCGCGAATCGGCACTGTGCCGAAGTGCGCGATTGAGCCCGGCGGGGCCAGAGGAGCTGCTGCTTGGGGAACCCGGTCTCTAGGCTTTCTTGAACTAGCGGCACTGCTGCTGGTAACGGGGGGATTGGTCACGCTCAATCGGATATGGCCCACGCATCGGCGGTTTCACCTTCCGGTGCCCTGTCATCTAGGGCCTGCGGCCCGCGAAACTTGATGAAAACGAGGGTAGGCCATTACGTGTTTTCAACGGCTTAGCCCACGTTTTGATCCTGCTGTGAAATCCCGATATCGCATTGAGCGGTTTTGAGATGCGTTTAACTCTGTTTACAAGAGTTACACGAAAGCCCCAGCAGGGTTGCCAGCTTTCGTTCGCCACGCAAAGAGCAGGAACTTTTTCCTCGGCGGGGCGTATTTGGCTTTTGTGGATTAAGAATGGGTGACGCCATCTCACAACGACTGAGTGGGCGGGACATCTGGCTTGCCCTGGCCGAATGTGCCATTGTGGCCGCGTTATTTGTGGCGGATGCACACCATCACATCTTTTTCAGCAAGACTCCTTACTTGTTTTTGCTGGGATGGGCTTCGCTTCGGTGGCGCGGGATGGGTTGGAAAGACGTTGGTTTCGCGTGTCCGAGCAATTGGAAGGCGGCCTTGTTGGTGGGTGTTCTCTGCGGGCTGTTCATCGAGGCGTTTGAATTGTTCATCAGCCAGCCGCTGCTGGCGCGATGGATGGGCAAGATGCCCGATCTTTCAAACTTCACTGCCGTTCATGGGAATCTGAAGGTGACCCTCATCTATATGCTGCTCATCTGGATGCTCGCCGCGTTTGGTGAAGAACTAGTTTATCGCGGTTACCTAATGAATCGTCTGGCTGGATTGTTTCGCGGTACGCGCGTGGCATGGGTAGCGAGTCTGTTGGTAATCAGCGCAGTAGTCTTCGGATGTTCCCATACTGGTCAAGGAGCCACAGGAATGCTAGAAAATATCTGGGATGGCCTGCTGCTCGGGGCCGTGTATTTGGCGAGCGGGCGCAACCTGACTGCAGTGATTATCACCCACGGGGTCACTGATACTGTGGACCTGCTCCTCATGTATGGGGGGAAGTATCCTGGGATGCGCTAGACTCGCACCGCCCTGACAGTTGTTGGCGGGCAAAGCGCTTTGCCGCTCTATGGATCTCCTCTGGGCTCACGTCGCGCAGTTCTCTAAATCTCAGGAGACGAACCACCTGGATTAATTCTCCGGAAAGATTCCGCAGAGCAGCATGACTTGTTCCTTGCTGCTGCAAGCGCCGGAGGAACTCTTCACGTTCCTTCAGCAGGGGCGCGCCACTTTCCGGCATTATCCTGAGGCCTGCCCGTTTAACTACTTAGAAAGAGACTGCCCATCGCCTTAGGCGTTGCGGGCAGTTCCTCCGTTCACCGCTTACGGTTAATGACCAACAACGAAAAACCTCAGGAACTCGCCGTCGATTGGTCCCGAAGCGGCCAAGTCGCGAACAGTGGATAACCAGTGACGCCACGGCACCGGACAGCGAGCAGGACGATGCCGGTATGAGCGGAATGCCCCCTGGTTTTTCACCAGGAGCCGCACGCGGCGGAGCCCAAGAAGTCGCTCCCAGGTCTACGATGTCGAAGTCGTGGGCGCGCCATAGACATCTGCGGCGCTACTACCCGAGGCATCACTCCGCACTCCGGTTGCGATGCCTCATTGCCCATGTTGAACGCCAGGGCCACTAGAAGTTAGTTGTCAGGCGCAACGCGAAGCTCCGGAAGGGTCCGATAGCGCTGCCCGAAAATAGCCCGCCGAAGTCGATCACGTCCACCACGCTGGTGAGGTTCTGCCCATCGACCTGCAATCTCACTTTCAGACGGTCGGACTTGTAGATCTCTGCTCCCGCCGAGGCACTGATAAGCCATGTTGGATAGATGCGCCTGCGGTCGAAGTTAATTCGGTCCACTACTTGCTGGCCGTATATCTGAACCTGGCGTTGGATGCATTGGTGGGGCGTGAGGCTGGGATCGCAATTGAACTCGAACGGCAGGCCGCTGTCAAACTGTACTCCGCCGGCAACCCACAAGCGCGGCGCGATTTGATAGCGGAGACGTCCTCTCACTGTGTTGCGTTGATCCTGTGAAGCGGGGAAATGACCGGTGGTCGGTATCGAAGTGACGCCAAGAAAGAGTCCACCCGTAACCGGATTCCAGGCATTTCCCAGCTGATCCGAATAGGAGAGGTAGCCGGAGAATCCATTCCAATCCGGCAGGTCAAGCTTGGCTTCAGCGCCGTAAATGATTGCCTTGCGGAACGCGATTGGAAAGCTAATCGGCGTATTCTGGAATGGGTTGTCGTCCGCATAGTTGCTCACCAAGCGACGAAAATAATTGGCATCGAGTTTGATCCTGTTGAAAAAGGTTTTAGTAGCGCCGGCCTCGTAGAAATCTCCTTCCGATGGCCCCACGGGCAACTGGACGGAGCTGCTGTTAAGGCCTGCAGCTGGCGTGGAACTCGACAGCAGAATGTTTTCAAACGATGGGGTCTGGAATATTCGATCGTACGAAAAGTGCAGGACAGCGCTGGCGGACGGAAAGTAGTACGAGAACGCGAACCGCGGGCTTACCGCTTGCCGATTGAGAAGCAGCTGGTAGTGGTCCCAGCGAAGTCCAGCGCTCACGGTCCAATTGCCGAGATGAATCAGGTCCTGGACAAAAGCGGCCTGTTCGAGGTCCGGGCGGGTTCCAAGAAATCTGAAGGTCGCGGGTGTGCTGGGATCGAATTGTGTAGGATTGGTGATGACCCAGCCGAAATTCTCATGCAGGAATAGATTGTCGGACTCAGCGCCGAATTTCCATTCATGACGCGCATGGCTGATCGTCACAGCGCCTTTGAAGTATCCTTCTCGAAATTGGTTATGTTGGGTGAGTACGATCGGGGTAGACGCAGCATTCGAGTAGAAATCGTTCGCGTTGTCGCGCACCATCCCGCGGAATTCGCCCACCATGTTCGTTGAAAAGATGTGTTGGTACGAGACGATTCCCATGGTCTCGACGTTATCAGCCGTCTCGTGCTGGCCCGCCTCTTGCTGCACGAGCTCGTTGGGAATGCCGTATCGCGAGAACTCGTGGCGCACGATCACACTAAGCCGGTCGTTCGTTGTGATGCTTCGCTGGTAATTGGCAGAGAAGTCTCCGAGAGTCGCGCTGTTATTGAAGTTTTGAGGCACGACGGGATTCAGATAATGCGCAGTGGTATCGCCGCTGACGCTTGCCCCGAAAACGTTTCTGCTCCAGGCGTATTGGCCCTGAGCAAACCCTCCTGCCGAATGGAAACTTCCTCCTGAGAGCGCGACCTGGCCCTGAAAGCCGGGCTGTGAGTCTTGGAGCGTGTTGACCTCCACGACCCCGCCCATTTTTCTGCCGTATTCGGCAGGAAAACCCGCTGTGTAAACGGCCATCGACTGAACGTCGTCTGCCTCAATCACGGGACCGAAGCTTGGCGAGCGGTTGTCTGTTAAGGGAATGCCATCCACAACAAACTGGGTCTGATACTCGGCCTCTCGCGGGTGTAGCACGGCGTTGCCCTCGTAGAACCATCCCGGCTCCGAATTAACCAGATCTTGCAGGGAACGCCCTGGCATGGAAGTCGAACGGTCTTGGATCGTGGGCGATCCGATATGGTTGACGTATCCTCCTTGCTCGGGATTAATCAGCGTATTCACAGCGGTAACCGTCACCGACTGGCCGACAGGTGTAAGCCTCAATTCGATGGTGCGATCGGTCGGAAGGGAGGAATGAATCTCAACCGGTTCGGATACGTCCGCAAATCCCGGCTGCCTAATCTGGAGTTGATAAACGCCGTAGGGCATCCGTTGCACCGTTAGGCTGCCCCCGTCGTCGGTGCTTAGAGCGCGCCGAAACTGATTGGCCTCGCTGACAATTTCAACCGTCGTTTTGACGGCGGCTCCGGTCGGATCAATGACCTTAAGGTGAAATTCACCGCTGCTGCTCTGACCAGAGAGCGGCAGGGTGCACGAAAGAAAGAAGGCGGCGAGCCTCTTCATGACTCCCGGGATTCCGATTCTCCGATGCACACTGTCCTTTTGCGCTATGCCTACGATTGGGGAGGAGGTCATCCGTCAAAGGCTCACAATCCCGAGGATACCCACTGCTTTTCACCATTTATTTCTGATCGATATGATCCCCGCTTTTCGGCGGCATGCTCATCGCTTCAATATCGAGCTCAATTGTAACTTCATTTGCGGCAACCAATCCGCCGTTATCCGCCAACTTGCTGTAGTTAATCCCCCAGTCTTGTCGGTTGACAGTCACGCGACCTTCAAAACCGACCCGCATCCTGCCTGCAAGATCTTTAACCCTACCGTTGAACGTAAATGGGATACTTACCCCTCTGCTTAGTCCGTGCATGTTGAGGTCGCCAACTATGAGATAGCCGTCGTTTTGTTTTACTACGCGATGGCTTACAAATGCGATCTCTGGGTATTTCTCGGCATCAAGAAAGTTTGCGCTTCGGAGATCTTTATCGCCTGCCGCGTTCTCAGCGGTAATACCCGCGGCGTTGATCCTCACACTCACGGAGGATTTGCTCAAATCGTTATCTTCCAGTTCCAGGATGCCGGAGAAATCGGTAAATTTCCCTGCACTGTGGTAAGAACCATGTGCCTCACCGAGAAATTAACAGCAGACTGCCCCGGCTCGATCCGATAGTTCTCGCCGCAGAATGACGCGCGAGGAAATATCAAGCTGGCTGCCAGGAGTATGACGCCTCGACTCATCTGTTTCTCACGAGTAAGCCTTTTCATATGCCTTCCTTATCACGCGACCCACCTACGGCGGTGCCAAAACGAGAATGCCCCACGGGCCGCGGCCAACGCTTATCTTCGCGACCACAGTGCCGGCACGCAGGTCTACCACGGATACGTCGTTGGAAGGACCGTTGGCTGTGTAGAGCGTTTGGCCATCCGGCGACAGTGCTAATCCCCAGGGCCTCTGACCGACCTGGAATGATGTGAGAACTTCATTCTTGACCGTGTCGATGACAAACACCTTCTGCCCTCGACCCGTGCTGACATACGCTTTTTTGGCGTCGGGTGAAAGTATGATCGCCATGGGCTTGATCACGCCTGGCTCACCCAAATGAATCGTGCTGATGGCTTCGTGGCGGATACTGTCTACGACGGTCACCGCACCATCATTTTCAGCACTGACGTAAGCCCGGGAAGCATCGGGCAGGAACGCGACCGTTCGCGGGCGGCGGCCTACCTTTATAGTCTTAATGACCTTAGCGGTTATCGGGTCGATGACGGCGATTGTCCCGGTAGTTTCTGAAGTGACATAGACAAACTTGCCGTTGGGACTCGCCGTCACGCCCTCAGGCTCTTCTCCGACATTCACTGTTTGCGAGACCTTACCGGTAGCCACATCCACGATGCTGGCCATGGCCGCGTCTTCGTTCGACACGAATAGGGACTTGGCATCCTTGCTCACATCAAACTGTTCCGGATCTGATCCGCTTTGGAGTACACCGGTGACTTTACCGCGCCCAACATCGAAGACCCCGATGCCGTCAGCCGTTCTGTCGGCAGGCGGCAATTTGGATTCGTCAACCCCGGGCGGCGCCATCGGTGACCCGCTCAGCGTTAGGTAAATGGTTCGGCGGTCCGGACTGGCATGAATACCGCGCGGCCGCTTTCCCAAAGGAACGGTTGCAACCACACGATTGCTTAGGGGATTGATAATGCTCATGTCCCCAGAAGCCTCATTGGTCACATAGACATAGTAAGGAGGCGATGACTGTAGTTGCGCATCACAGACCAAGATGCCGGTCAGTATCACCCAAGTGCGGAGCAGAATACGAAAGCGCATATTCATTTGTCCTGGTTACCAAACCCGGCAGGATTTCTCAGGGTACATGGGCCGGCCTTTGGCACATTTAAACGCTTCGCCGAACTCTTCGAAGTTCTGCACCGTGCCGTTGACGCACCAGCGTGCAGGTGAGTGGGCGTCGACTGAGGCTGATCGACGAGCAGAACGAAAGTTTTGATTCTGGCACCAAAGTTGAGCCAAAGACAGAAAGAAGCGCTGGCTCTCAGTGTAGCCATCGATCTTGTCGTCAGCTGTCTTCCCTTGCGCAGCCAAGGCGTCCATCAGCGCCCGAAAAGCGATGCGCAAACCGCCACTGCCTGCGATATTTTCGGCCAAAGTGAGCTTGCCGTTCACCTTGAGTGCCGGCAGATCGTTCGGATCGGGCATTACCCCGAATTGGCTGTATTCCGCTATCTCACAGCTAGCCTTCGCCGCAAAGTCCTTGCGATCGTCAGGCGTTTGCCATTCGTGGACATTGCCCCTTTCGCCGAATTTCGATCCCAGGTCGTCGAAGCCATGGGTGAGCTCATGCCCGACCACAACGCCAATGCCGCCAAAATTCACTCCCGCGTCAGCGATGCCGTCAAAGAACGGAGGCTGAATGATGGCGGCTGGAATTGAAAGGCTATTCATCGATGGAGTATAACGGGCATCCGCCGTTGGAGTCGTGATATCCCATTCGTCCGCGCCTACTGGCTTGCCCACTTTGCTCAGCAAGGAATCGCGCTGAAAGACAGCATTGCGATGCAAGTTTCCAAGGAAGTCATTGTGATCCACTCTCAGATCTGAGTAATCGCGCCATCTCTCGGGATATCCGATTCTGTTCCGGATCGTGGCCAGCTTTCTTTCTGCAATCTTCTTCGTCTCATCGCTCATCCGGGGCAAGGTCCGAATCTCGTCGGCGAGGGCTTTTTCGAGTGCGGCCATCAGCCCTTCCGTGCTGGCTTTGGCCGCGGGCCGAAAGTTCTGCTTCACCCAGTCCTGCGCGAGGGCGTCGTCGAATGCCTGATCGGTGATTGCAGTGCATTGCTTCCAGCGCGGTGCCGGCTTCTCTTGTCGCGTAAAATAACCGCCCCAAAAGGCAAAGTCTTCATCGCGAAACGCCTGAGGTAGAGCATCGGCTTGTTCGCTCAAGATATGCCAGCGGAAGTAGGACCTCCACGTATCAACAGGCGCGACGGCGAGCAGGCGATTTACAGTCTTTACAAAATCCGGGTTGATTACACTGACTGCTTCGATCGGCTGTGCCGTCACATGCTTGAAGTAGACCGTGAAGTCGAACTCGGGCGCGAGTTCCTGGAGATCGGCGAGAGTGTAGATGTGATAGCGCTTCTCGGGATCGCTCAAATCCTCGCCATCAGCAGAAGCCTGCGCCAGTTTAGTCTCGATCCCGAAAACAGCCGTTGCTTCCGTCTGGGCTCGCTCGATCGTATCGCCGGCAAACATGAACATGCGTATTAGATGGCTTGTATATCGCCTGCGAGCATACCCCAAGCGACCTACACAAAGTTGGCGGCCCGGCAACGTCATGCCGCTCTCGGAGATGGTCAAGATATGCTTTGACGACTCCTTCTGGTCCGGTTCGACATCCCAGCGGAATGGCGGTGCGGGATCTCCGGCAGCCGCAAGATCGCCGATCAGCGTTGCGGTGTCTTTGGAGTCGCTCGGCGCGGAAACGCGTTTCAGCGCGGGCTCAAATGAATCAAGGCCCTTGTTCTGCAGCTCCTCGACATTCATGCATGCTGCAAAGAAGTCGCCATACTTCTTTTCGAGCGGGTCTGCAGGGCTCTTGGCGGCTTTGTCCAGCTGCTGCCAAAGCTTATAAAGGTTTCGCTCCTGGAGGACCGAGAACGAGCGCACCCAGCGCGCTTGGTCACCAGGAATTGGATTGTCCTTGATCCAGTTGCCGCATGCATATTGGTAGAAGTCGGTGCACGGATCGACGCTCTTATCGATAGCCGAGAAGTCGAGATTCTTTGCGATCGGCGGCGCAATGGGCGCCTCAGCATTGCTCTGGGAGGCCGCCGGTGTCTGGGCCAAGGCTCGGCCTGCCGAAACCACGAAAAGGAAAGCCGTGCGAATGTCGATCATCCTTTACTCTAATTTACCCACGTAATTTACCACCCTCAACCTCATCGGGATTGGAGGCGATCAGGCAGGCTGGTGAGATAGCTTCTCGGCTGCTCCGAGTGTGGGGTTGGCGTCGAACCCGCCGCTGTGCTGACCGCTAAATTTGTGCGTGCGACCCATTCTTCGACTAAGCGGTGCGCCGGGGCCAGGGAGCAAACGGGATCGGTGGCGTTGGCATCGCTAGTGATCAGGAATGCTTGACATCGGCAGCCCCCAAAATCCAACCTGCGCCGCTCGCAGCTTTTACAGGGCTCCGGCATCCAGTCTTCGCCGCGAAACCGGCGGAAAGCTGGAGACTCCTCCCAAATCGAGCGCAGTATCTTTCGTTTTACGCTTTCGAAGTGCAGATGGGGAATCATTGCAGCAGCATGACAGGGCAAGACGCTGCCCGAAGGATGCACGAGCATGAGCTGGCGTCCCAGCCTGCCATCCACGGTTTGGGGAAGGTGGCGTAGTAATCGGGTGTCACGAAATCGATTTTGATCTGCCCCTGCAAGCGTTCTTGCGCCTGCTCGATGACCGCAAGGGATTGCTTGAGTTGCTCACGCGTGGGCAATAACCATTCACGGTTTTTCAAGGCCCAGCCGTAGTATTGAACGTTGGCAATCTCGATGCGCTGCGGCCCCAAAGATTCCGCAAGGGAGATCATCGAGTCGAGCCGGTCGAGGTTGTGACGATGCACGACCAGGTTCACGGTAAATGCCAGTCCGCTGCTTTCGCAGATGAGGCCGGCGAGAGCTAGTTTGCGGGCATGGACTGGTGCCCCAGCTATCCAATCGGCGAATCTTTCCTCGCCATCCTGAAAACTCATCTGCAGGTGATCCAACCCGACCTCAATCAGCGCCGTCAGTTTTTTCTCATTCAGAGCTATTCCGGAAATGATCAGGTTTGTATACAACCGGAGGGAGTGGGCCAGGGAAACGAGCCTGACGAGATCATTTCGCGCCAACGGTTCGCCACCCGTGAAATGCACGTGAAACATGCCCAGCTCTGCCCCCTCCTCGAATACCCGCGCCCAGGTTTCGGTGGGCAATTCCTCAGCACGGGCTTTGAGCTCCAAGGGGTTGGAGCAATAGACGCAGTGTCGAGGACGGTGCGTCACCTCCACGATCAGAGCAAGTGGTGGTGGGTTCTCATTGGAAATCAACCGCTCGCCGCTCGAGCAGACGATTCAGAAAGGACCCGATTTCCTGCTCGATCCGCTGTAGATCGGATGACGGGTATAGTGCCCGCATCGCTCGGAGAATGTCCGCAACCGTGCGTTCACCGTTGCAGAGCCGAATGATTTCCGCAGCCGTTCCCTTAAGCCGCATGATCCCCTCGGGGAGCAGCAGTATGGAGTCCCCATTTTCGACTTTGCGCACGCGGCAGCCAATGCCGAGGCGCGGGTGCGAGGCGTGGCTCAGAGCTTTCATCGTCATTCGGGTCGAAAGGCGCCCGGGAGAGGCCAACCGGGCTCCGCGTACGCAAAATACAACGCATCGAGTTGTGCCCACAGGTCGTCGCACTTACAGATTAGTGCCCGCGCTACAAGCTCCTGATCTTCGCGGGTGCGGACAAGCAGTTTTACTCGTGCTCACTTGTGAGGATACAAAGCTTGGGGTTTTCTTTATGGCGAAACCGACATGGCGTGAAGGGCGGATTACAAAGAATTGCAGAGACTGTGGAGCGCAGACGACTGGTTATGTGGACACAGGCAAAGAGCCTTATGCCGTGTGCATCGACTGTGCCAAGGCCAAGGGCTTGCTGATCGATCAGAAAGCGGGATAGACGCTTCATTGGCCACTCGGCGCGGGTTTTGAGTTACCGATGGGCCTGCGGATCACCCATGGGAATGAACGCGCGCACTTCTGAGGCCCGTTGATTACAAATGGGTTATGCGCGACTGGTGAAAAATCTCGTAGAAGCACTCATCTTCCCCCGCGCGAGCGGGAATTTGAGCGTGATGGGTCTGATTACATCAACAATCAGCGGCCCCATCTGATTCAGTTTGTTGCCCCGCGCTTCCGGCTAGTGAAAGCGTCCCCCGACTTTACTGGGGAGCAAAAGTGACCAGCAGGAATCCTTGTACCTTGGCGGGATCGTCAGCTTCGCGGTTGTACTCGACCGCGCGCCGTGAATCTGAGAAGCGCGTATCCAACAGCAGCAACCTCCTGAGTACGCAGTAGGGACCGCTGTCAGCGCTGTAGTCGACCCATCGGTAAACCACTCCGTAAACGACATAAAGATGCGAGTTCCACGACATCAGCAGTGCGTGTTTGTCGTTGAGGGTATTGACTATCCTCAGGCCGTCGACCGCTTCGACCGGCCAGAACTCAGCTTTAACAGAGATCGGACGACCGTCGCCTAGCAGGTGCCGTCCCTCCAACTTGGACGCAACGTCCTTCAGCGAGAGCGGATCGGCCCCGGCCACGCTGTCCTCGAGAGCAGAGTCTCTCCCGCAGCAAATACTCCGGTCATGGAGAATGGTGTCAAGCGAGGTGGGCAACACATCCGCCAAGTCGTGTGACTTGGCCATCAGCAACGGCAAGCCACTGACGCGTGCTTCTAAGTCGGTATACATCTGTTGCCCGTTAGCAGCGCAATGGAGAGTAATACACGAAACGACTACTAGAAACCGAAGCAGCACGAAGGGATTGAGCTTCTTCATCATCACACCTCTCTGCTCGGCGTCAATTATAGGTAGCTGATGCGACTTTTTCAGCCAGCTTTGCGAAACTTTACAGTATCGCGCGACTTGCGTTTCCGGGCTCTTGCTAGCATGGATGGCAAGAAATCCCGGTTACGCTCATCCCTTTAACACGGTGGCCTCTGGTCTTTTTCCCCAGAAGTGAGGGCGCGCACGCACCCAAAAGATTCATTCCCTTGAATCAATCGCTTTCTTTCGCGCGCAAGTCCCAAGACAACTCCCGGTCGCACAGTTTCGGCAAGCTCCGTCGCGTGCTGGTCCTTCACAGCCGCATGAACACTCGACGTAATATTCCCGCCGAACAATGACATGTCGCAATCATCATGGTATGGGTGAGAGCATCAAGGGGTAGGACCGTTGCGAGTGGAGTGCGCGTACGGAAGATGATCGCGCTGTGTCGTAAGGGCGGCGGGCAATCGCTTCAGAAGGTTTTGGAAGCGGGTGGACTCGGCTGAGCGGTGGTCAAGAGAGGCTTTTCGACTAGCGATGCAGACCAAAGGATCGGGCAGATTCGCGAAGAGAATGCTGCTGTGACAGGGCAACAACGACGTGCAACTTATTGGATTTCAACGGTACTGACAGCTCGTTCTTGATCCTCTAAGGAGTTCTCTGACCCGGCTTACCAAACCCAAATCGGACCCGGAATTTGGAGAGAATTGCAACGTTCTGACGACCTTGTCGAACGCGCAGCCGAGCCGCAGACTATGAAGACCCTATCAGGGAATACAAGCGTGTCTTATCGGCAGTCTAACTTCCCGAAGACGGACGTCTTCTCTTACATCGAAGTCGCGGACGGACGTATCTGCCTGCGTCCGGAAGGCATCGACTGTTTCGCAGGCGATTTGTCCGAGCAGGAAAAGAAGCTCGTTTGGGCGACCCACTTCGGGCCGGCCGCCGACCTGTTCAACGCCAAAGTCGGAGGAACTGTCTGGAGATCGAAGCCAAGCCGGTACATCGTCGCCAAGAACGACCGCACCGTCCACCCCGACATGGAACGGTTCGTTGCTAAGCGGATGGGCGCCACCACGACGGAGGTAGCCAGCAGCCACGTTCCCATGCTCTCCCACCCCGACTTGGTGATCGATTTATCCGTGCCGCCGCAAAAGCTGTCCAAGGAGCCACGGTAGCAGCGTAAGGTCCCCGGGGGAGTTTTCACCGGGGCGCCAGCAGCCTCAGTAACTGTTCAGTTGGGTTGTGATAATTTGCCGTCCAGTCCGGCTGAACAGTTACAGGATTGACTATGTCTTTTTGCATTGGAGAAGGCCAGCAAAGAGCTTCGAGATGATAAAACAACTCGAGATCGAGCGATTCAGCATTACTTCCTCCAAACAGTTCGATCAGGTTGTGGCGGCTCTTGACGCGGCAATCGGTCATCCGGATATGGCTGAATTCCGGAGATCAACTCACGAGGCACGCTCTTTTGCCGAGCTGAAAAGCGCAGTCGAGAAAGGCTTGAGCAAAGCAGGACTGATGCTGTTTATGCAGCTTGATCAAGGCGCTGTTGTGCAGAAAGAAACGGGTCAAGACACACCTCGAATCATCCGCTTGCTTGTCGGCAACCCTCTCATCATGAAGGAAATGGCGAAGCATGTTCCGGCCGCGGGCTCTTACGCGCCGGTTACAGTCCTGGTGGATGAGCGCGCCGATGGCGTGCATTTGTCATATGACAGCATGGTCAGCCTTTTAGCTCCCTATGGGAATTCCGATGCGCTCGAGGTCGCCGGGAACCTGGATACCAACGTCGAAGATCTTTTGCGACAAGCTGCATCTTGAGCAAGCCTCAAAGGAGCGAATAGCCAGACCAGGAATTGCGGGAATTCTTCTCAATGGTCATCACTACCTTGGCTGGGGACGTGGAATCGCCGGAGCTTCGGTAATTCTTAGCGACACCTGTGGCATATGACTCACATATCGCGTGCTCGGGCTGAGCACCAAGAAAAACAACAGATACCTGAGGTGCTTCGGAGAATGGCGGCGAACGTCGCACCCTTGGCCTTGCAGCGGCTTGGCACCTATCCGGACGCTAGCCAAGACTTTCTATGCGAGCGGGGAGGTGCCGACGACAAAAGTAATTTCGGATCGCAGATTTGGCGGGAGCGACGGGAGTCGAACCCGCGGCCTCCTGCGTGACAGGCAGGCGTTCTCACCAGCTGAACTACGCCCCCGCACCGACGATCGTCTGATTCCGTCTCGTTCCTTCCGATGCTCTCTGCTTCCCTGCCGTACCATCTGGCCGTCCCGTGACATGGCAGCAACGACGCGGAACTTATTGGATTTCAACGGTACTGACAGCCCGTTCTTGATCCCCTGCGGAGTTCTTTGACCCGGCTTACTAGACCCAAATCAGCCCAGATTCGGAGAGAATCGCATCATTCTGACGATATTGTCGAACTGGGGACCGGAACCGCTCAGGCGACCTCTTGTCTTTGCGGCCGTATTTCAGCTTCCATAGCGGCCTCAGCCTGCAAGCTTTGGAGATCGCGAGAAATGGTTACGATAGCGAGAGTGCGACCGCCTTTCTTGTACGCCACGGCACAATCGCGCGCATCGAGGCTCCCATCGATCTCGATAGCCTCCCACTTCTCGGTGTGGCCTACGTAATTGATAGCCACGTCGTAGTGTTGACTCCAGAAGAATGGGACAGCGTCAAACTTTTCGCGACGGCCAAGAATATTCTTAGCTGCTACTTGCCCCTGGCGCTCAGCAACCCCCCAGTGCTCGACGCGAATTCGCTCGCTGGTGTGCGGATCGAACCAGCGGGCGGCATCGCCAGCAGCGAAGATTCCGGCCACGCTGGTTTCGAGGTATTCGTTGACTTCGATGCCCCGATCGACGGCGAGCCCAGCTTGCTCGGCTAAAATCAGCGACGGCCGCACGCCCACACCCAAAACCAAGAAGTCTGCCTCTAAAGCTGTTCCACTCGTTAAGGTGACTGTGCGAGCATTCACCCGGTTCACCGTCTCCCCCAAATGAAAGGTTACGCCGTGAGCTTCGTGAAGTTTGCGGATGAAGAGGCCAACCTCAGCCCCCATTACGCGTTCGAGCGGCTGACGCTCTCGCGCTACTACATCTACGAGCATGCCGCGGGTGCGGAGCGATGCGGCAACTTCCAAACCGATAAAGCTGGCGCCAACAACCACCACACGTTTTGCTGAAGCTGCCTTGGCAATGATTGCCTTGCTATCAGCGAACGTGCGGAGATAATGGAGCTGAGAATCAGTCGCGCCTTCGATGGGCAAATGTACGGGGTCGGCTCCGGTGGCCAACAGGAGAGCGCCAAATTCGAGCGCCTTGCCATTCTCAAGCACTATCCGCCGTCCTTTTGTGTCAAGGGATAAAACTCGTGAATGAAGGAGAAGATCGATCCGGCGGTCGCGATAGTAGTCCGAAGGCCGCAACGGAATCCAGTCTTCTTGAGCAGTGCCTGCCAGGTAATCCTTGGAAAGGTTCGGACGATCCACTGGCGGAGAGGCGTCGGCACTCACGATGGTAAGAGGACCGTCGTAGCCCTCTCGTCGCAGCATGTCGGCCGCAGTTAGACCAGCGGCGCCCCCGCCCACAATCACAACCGAGCTTGGACCCTCTGTTCCGCTCTTGGGAGCCGATGGTGAGACTTTCTCACGAACAAAAATCTTGTCGCCCAGTCTTTCAACTCTCCAACAAGAAACTGGATCGAGAGCGGGTGCCCGCAGCGCCTCTCCAGTCCGCAAACTAAAACATGCATGGTGCCAGGGACAGCGCACGGTGTCGCCCACGATTAAGCCTTCTGCGAGGGGGCCGCCGTAGTGGGTGCAGTGGGCGCTGATGGCAAAGACCTCATCACCGCGGCAGGCCAGAACCAATTCTTCGCCGTCGGCCTGGCCCGATATGATGCTGCCATCGCGGAGATCGCGAGTCGGAAATCCATTTCTGAAATCGGGTTTCTTCGTCTCTGGTGTCTCTGCCATGATTTGCCTCCCGAGCCGATTTCGATACTGCAGTAGATTCAAGATGCCGGCTGTAGTCGAACCGATGGTTTGGTTCATACTACTCGCGAACTGCGCGAGTTTCTCAAACATCGCAGCGGTTTCAGGTTACGTCGCGTCCCGCAACCTGGGCCGATTCGCACCTTGCTCATCGGGTGAGACCCCTGGCAAGCTTGTCTTGAGAGCAGACGCTACATCACAATTTCAGTCTCGCTTATGCGGATCGGAGAGCGTTGCACGATAATCAGCCGCGATTTCTCAATGCCCTTACGTGTAGGCTCGTGCTGTATATCAAACCTTTCCCCCGGTTGTTCCAAGTTAAGCTCCTCATCAGGGATCGGTTTACTGGAGGACTTGTACTGAAACTGTTTGTCGGGCATCGGAAAATTCTTGCTCGCCCACAGTTCCAAGACCTTCGCAGGTACGGTTACAAGCCCCGTTTCGAGCGCGAAACAGTAGAGCAGGTGCTCTAGGCTACGGATGCTTGCTGCTAGTACCACCGTACTTGCAGGTGAAGGACAGTTGAACGCGGGAGGCCCTGATCAAGCAGAAGTCTCATCGGCTCTGCGGTAGAGGCAAGATCTTGTCATCCACCAAAGCAGCGGCGAATGCCAGCGCCTGTCGAATGTCTTCGTCCTCAAGCCCCGGGTAGTGCCTTGAGTTCAGCCCGGTCAGGATAGGTGGCCAGCGCCTCAAGCACTCGGCGTACGGTACGACGAAGGTCGCGAATGCATGTCTCGCCATTCATCCGAGTAACGTTGGTCGTGATTCGGTCAAATCGTTCCATCTTAGCTTCTCCGTTTCTCGGTCGGCTACTGCGTGCATCGATGCGACAACGCCCGGATAATGGCGTCCAAAACCTCATCGAGGCGCCCGCAAACATCTTCGCACAGAAACCGCAACACATGATAACCATTCTCCTGGAGCAGAACATCTTTGCGGCGATCGCGCCGGTAAGCCTCGGAATTTGCTAGGTGTTGTGCGCCATCCAGCTCTATTGCTATGTGGGCTTCGGCGCCTAGCAAGTCCACTTCCATTCGGCCCCAGCCGTCGAAAGGAATCGGCAATTCTGCATTGAGCCGGAAGCGACCGGTTGTCTCCGGCAATGTTTCCAATCGGCGATAGAGGAATGCCTCGGTTGCACTTCTCGCACGGTCGCTCCCTTCCGCGTTCAGATCAGGCGCCTTGGCGACGTGAACAAACAAGCTTGCCAGCGGCGGGTCCACACCATCGCGCACCAGTCTGCGAACGCTGACCGCGTATTGGCTCTTCCATTGCGGATCAACCGGAAGGGGAACCTCCGCCGGCCACCCGGGCACGGCGCTGCCAGGCAGTTGGATTGTGTAACCGGCAGCTTCATATCCGTTGCACCGCCGGTCAAACATGCGCGACAACATCGGGACGTTCAGATCCGCGTAGTCGTAAACGCGCACTTCCCGCTTTGCCTCGTACAATCGGTGTAGTCTTCCTACATATTGCGCGATCGTTCCATGCCAGGACACCGGCAACGTAAGGAAAAGTGTGTCGAGCCGCCCATCGTCAAATCCCTCCCCAATATATCGGCCCGTCGCCAAAATCACTCGCTCTTCGTCGGCGGGAACAGCGGCCATATGATCCCTTACCGCCTCCAATTCCTTTCTGCTCATCCCACCGCGCAACATGACCAAATGCTGCACTTCCGGCCCGAGTCGACTCGCCAAACAATCAAGATGGTCATTCCGCTCGGTCAGCACAAGGGGTGAACGACCATCCCGAACTGCTTGGACAACTTCCCCGCAGATGATTTGGTTCCGTGGGTCGTCCGCAATCAATTCCCGATAAAGATCATGGAATTGAGCTCGCATGTCTGGGTCCGCAGGCTGGAGCGTTCGGAAGTCAGTGGGGCGGACCAGGACAGTGTGTTCAAATGGACGGGCTGCCGCCTGCTCCTTGGGATTGACGTGATGCCTCACGGGACCACACTGCATAAACACGATTGGGTGGTGACCATCCTTCCGCGTCACGGTCGCAGACAAGCCAGTAACAAATCTAGCTTTAGCTTGTCGGACGACAAGCTCAAAGCTGTAGGCGGAAAGATGATGACACTCATCGACAATCACATGCCCGTAATTCCCGACACAGTCATTGACGACTCCCTTCCGGACCATGCTCTGTATGACTGCCACATCGAGAACACCTGTGGGCTTCTTGCGTCCGCCGCCGACCCGGCCGATATCCCGCGCCGGCAATCCTAGGAATGCCGACAATCGCTCGATCCATTGTTCCTGCAATTGTCGACGATGCACCAGAACAAGAGTATTAACAGCGCGCTTGGCGACTAGCCACGCGGCAATGACCGTCTTGCCGAAAGCGGTTGATGCTGACAGCACGCCTGTATCATGTTCGAGCATGGCTTCTGCAGCAATCTTTTGATCGGGCCGCAATTCGCCATGAAATGGTACGAGAAGTGGGGTACCAAGTTGACGCTCATCCCGGACGGTGTATTTGATTCTTAGATCCGACAGGAGTATTCGCAAATCCTCGAAACAACCGCGCGGCAAACCGACGTGCTGTGGATAATCGCTTCCGCAGGCAACAACTCGAGGTTTGTCGTAGGTTGGAAGCCGCAAGGCCTGCGCCTTGTAGAACTCTGGATTCTGGAAGGCCGCCAGTCGAATTAGCCGGTTGCGCAGCGTCGGAGATAGTACGTCCTTTGCAATGAATATCTCGTTTCCGAGAACCAGTTCCAAGTTATCCGGCAACGGGCCTGGAATTGATGCTTCCGCGCGGGGCCGCGACCAGGGCGCTGTCCAAAGCGAGCTTTCATCCTCTCCGTCATTTGGCGCGAAACGCACGCCAACGACGTGACCCTTGGTCTCAGCATGCCGGACAATTTCTTCAACTTCATGACGGGTCATTCTGTGGATTGAGGATAGGAGCCTCCACTGGTCCTCATACGGGCTAAGCTCCTCGTCCACAAAGACACTGTTTCCCGAGTCCCGCGGCCGCTTCTGAAGCGGCAGCGCGATCAAGTTGCCAAAGCCGCCATGCGGCATTGTGTCCTGATTGGGAAAGAATCGGTCATATGAATCCAGTCCAATCTCCGGGCGACGCTCCATGGTTTCTGTAAGGACATGTGCTCCGAGCCTGCGAGCTAAGTTGGCTGGAACAGGCTCGTTGAAGAACATCCAGATGTGGCCGCCGTTTCCCGAGCGCGAACGCTCTAACGCAGCGGGTAAGTGCATTTGCCCGCAGGTTTCGAGAAACGCCCTCGCATCTTCCATCCAAGTCGTCTTGTCAAAATCAGCCGCCAGAAAGAAACATGTTTCATCCAGAAGCATTGGATATATGCCCATGACGAAGTCCCGACCGCTATCGTCTTGGCCCGAAAGATGCCAGCGGATTACGTCGTCAGTAACAGGCAGAAACCGCTGGTGGGGGCAATCGGCGCATTTGATCCTGGGCTTTTCGCAAACCCCACGTATCCACTCGTTCGCGCAGACGGGCGAATAGCCAGCTCTGCCGGTCTTGCGACTCTCAAACCGACGAGGATAGACATCGTCGCGTCCCCGGAAGAGCGATCGAAAGAGGGCGATCTTAGCTTCCGGTGGAGAGAGATGATTCACGCCGGCTTGCTGCTTGATTCCTTCCAACATTTCTGCACATCATCTTAGCCGAAGACTTGCGACTTTTCAGTCGTTGAACCAAACGGCATGCAATTCCCCTGTTCCCTGGCATGATCAGTGGCTACATCATGCGATCCTTCATCCCGATGTAACGGTATCGACAATTGGGTCCGATCGAGCCGATCAGGTTTCCGAGAGGCACACTGCTCAGTTCCAGAAGGAAGGACTGAATAGCGGTCGTGATTTCGGGATCAAACATTACCATAGCCTCGATTCGACTGGCGGCATCGAGGTAATTAAGGGCACGGCCGATGCCAACGCCTGGCGCACCGACGTTTTTCTGTAACAGACCTATCCTGCGGAGTTTGCGCCGACGGGAATTGATAACTCCCGCGATGTGTCGGAGACGTCGGAGGTGTCGTTGGCCTCTTGGACATAACCCGAGACTGCATTTGGGTCGATGCCCAAAGCTTTCATGCGAGTTATAAAGGTAGTCCGCTTCAATCCGAGGCGCGATGCAGCGCCATCCGGCCCGCCAACACGACCGTCAGTTTCTTTGAGAATCTGGATGATCTGTTCTCGATCTACGTCTTTAAGAATGCTTTTCACGGGCCGACGCCTGGTTGGTTTAGCCGGCGCCTCATCGTAGGCTACTCGTGCCGTTGCATGCCCCTTCAGTTCTGCAAGAGCAACGACTAGCGCCGGCCCGCACGCCAGGATCACCGCCCGCTCAATCACATTCTGTAATTCGCGAATATTGCCTGGCCAGGGATATCTGCATAGCGCATCCATGGTGGCGGGAGATATGGTCTCGATGTTTTTATTCATGCGGCGGGAGAAGTGTTCCGCGAAGTGCCGCACCAGCATGGGAATGTCTTCCCGTCGCTCGCGTAGCGAAGGCAAATCCACAGGAAATACATTGAGACGGAAGAAGAGGTCGGATCGAAATTTTCCTTCCTGAACCATGGCGTTCAAATCTCTATTGGTTGCGGCGATCAGACGTACGTTGGTCAATATGGTTCGTGTGCTGCCCAGGCGCTCAAACTCGCGTTCTTGTAAGACTCGCAGCAGCTTAGGCTGGAGCTCAGGTGGAAGGTCGCCGATTTCATCAAGGAACAGGGTGCCGTTGTTCGCGAGTTCAAGCCGGCCTATTCTTTGGGCGAAGGCGCCCGTGAAAGCACCCTTTTCATGCCCAAACAGTTCGCTTTCCAGCAATCCAGCTGGAATCGCCGCGCAGTTAAGCCTGACAAACGTTCTGGAACGGCGTGAGCTGAGATTGTGGAGTGCGCGTGCAATCAGTTCCTTTCCAGTGCCAGTCTCGCCATAGATCAGCGCTGTCGAGTCCGTAGGCGCCACAGTTTCGACGAGCTTTAGTACCCGGCGCAGCTCCGGACTCTTGCCGACGATATCCTTAAAATTGGCATCAGAGCGAATCTCGTCCTCGAGATAGAGATTTTCTTGAGCCAGTTTCTGGGTCAGTTTCGATAACTCATCCTGCGCGGTTTGCAGTTCCTGATTTGTTGTTGTGAGCTCTGCAGTCCGCTCCGCCACACGAATTTCGAGTGCGTCCCGTGCTTCTACAACCAACTTTTCAGCACGAATACGCGCCGAACTAAACCAGCTCACGAGGAAGCCAAAGACCCCATAAATAATGAGGTAGGAATCCCAGGGAAGATCGCCGACTTTAAGAGGCGTAAAGAAGTAACTTAAAACGGACCAGGAGAGTACGATGGCGAGCAGCCCCGGCCCCGTTCCGGCGTACCAGAAGGTGACAGCAACGGCGGCAAACGAGAAAGACGTGAACGGGTGCGGCAAATTGTAGCGCCGCAGCATGAGTCCCGCGGCGGCTGCGATTACGACAGAAGGACTCGCCACTCCATAACGCTGAAGGATCGCGCCACTGCGTCGAGGTACTAAGATTGAAGCAAGCAATCGGTTCATAGTCCGCGTCCTTCCCAGCAAAACGTCAACGATGTTTCAATCCATTTCGAAGGCGACATATTGAAGTTGTCCTCCGCGTTCAATCTGGAGAACCACAGGATCGCCCGATTTCAGCTGCCGAACCGTGGCTTGCAGTTGAGAGACGGGCTGCAGCTGTGCCCGATTGATTGCTCGTATGATGTCCCCGGGCTGTACGCCGGTGTCATTTGCATTTGACGCACTTTGGGCGATTACCACGACTCCCGTATCGTCATCGTCGCTGTGCAGCAAGGGCTTCAACTGATCGTCGATGTCGCTGACGAAGATGCTCAGCTTTGGAATGAAGGTCCTCTCTAGATCTGGGACATCATTCAAATCACCAACCTCGTCATGGTGAACTGTGACCGGAACGACTATCGAGAGTTGCTTCTCGCCGCGAAGAACCGTGATGTCCATGGCTTGATCAGATGGATGAAGATAGAGCGCCTCCATGAAAGAGGGCAGATCAGAGATTGCACGGCCATCGATGGTAGTCACTATGTCTCCCACTTCCAGGCCTGCTATCCCAGCAAATCCGCCAGACACGACGTTGGAGAGAATGACTCCCCAATTCCTGGAAGGGCCGCGCCCTTCGGCTAATGTCGGTGTAATGGTTTGCGCTTGAGCGCCGAACGCGACTCGCTGTACATGTCTGTGCCGACGCAGGCTCTCGTAATCAAATTTTACGATCGAGGCTGGAATTGCAAAGCCCAGTCCTTCACTTCCGCCACCCTGGCTAAGCATAAACGCATTGATGCCGACAACATTTCCGTTTGTATCAACCAGCGGACCGCCACTGTTTCCTGGATTGAATGGTGCGTCGGTTTGAATGTAGAACATCTGACCGTTCGTATCTGTCTGCCGTGTGCGACTGAGCTGACGATGCCCATCGTGACTGAATCGCGCAGCCCTTTCGGGCTGCCGACTGCGAACACCAACTCGCCCTGCCGCACCCGTAGATCGTTGCGGAGAGAAATGAAAGGCAAGTGCGTCGTTTCAATCTTGAGAACAGCTAAGTCGGCCGTTTTATGTCCGCCCACAATCTTTGCGTCGAATATCTGTGGGGTTTGATGGGGCGACGCCTCCACTCGCTGGCTGGAGACCGCTGGGGATACGACTACTCGATCGTGTTGTGCTCCCTCCACTACGTGTGCATTGGTGATGACGTACCCGTTGGGATCGACGATCACACCAGAACCAATGGCATGCTGGCGAGCGATTCTCGCGGTATTCGTATGCCCATGCGTCTCCGCTGGTCCATACCCACTACCCAGAATCTGGACAACAGTTGGAGAGACCATCGAGACCACTTGCTCGAGAGAGCTGTCAAATTCTCGAAGCAGGTTGGCGCGTCCGGGAGTGCCTTGCCGGGCATCGTTCTGATTGACTGAAACGCCATTTAGCGTGGACTGCGCCTGGGCAAAAGCGGCTAGAAGTAGGCAAGCAAAAAGACATTTCATAACCTGTAACTCCTTTCAAGATTCAGTTGGCATTCATAGCCAGCTTCCCGCAGCATTCCGGACGCTCGGGCAAATTCGATCGATCCCACCCTCCGCCTAGCGCCTGAACGAGTAACACAGCGCTCGCCATGCGACGTCCAAGGATGTTTACCGCTGTTACCTCGTCCGAAAGCGCAGCATTCTGTGCGGTTATCACTTCGAGGTAGCTGGTGACGCCGCCTTCATACCTGGTATTGGATAGTGCGAGTGACCGCTGTGCAGACTGCACTGCGGTTGCCTGTATCCCCGCCTCTTGTTCCAATATCCGCAAGGCAGCCAGATTGTCCTCAACCTGTTGGAAGGCAGTGAGCACTGTCTGTCGATACGAGGCAACGGTAGAATCGTAGGCGGCCTTGGCCTCATCGTTTAAGGCGTGCCGACGTCCTCCATCGAAGATGGTCTCCGCTACGGATCCGCCAACAGACCAGAGAGCGCTGGGTCCCTGGAGCAAAGTTGTAATGGTTCCACTCTCGAACCCGCCGGAGCCGATGATGTTCACGAGCGGATAATAGGCAGTCTTGGCAAGACCGACTTGCGCGTTCGCGGACGCTACCTGACGCTCGGCCGCTGCGATATCCGGGCGTCGTTCCAGTAATTCTGAAGGAACGCCAACTGGAATCGCGGGAGGTGGAATTGTCAGCGGCAGAGGCGGAAGACTGAAATCGGCCGGTGACTTGCCAACCAGTACCGCAGCCGCATGCTCGTATTGGGCGCGTGCAACTCCCACATCGACTAGTTGGGCCTGAGTGGTTTCAAGTATGGTTCGCGCCTGCTCGACCTCTACTTCGGAGGCTAGTCCTCCTTTATAACGTTCCTCGTTCAGTTGCAGTGCTTGTTCGTATTGCCCGACGGTGTCCTGGAGTAGTTTCTCTTCCGCATCGAGGGTCCGCGCCGCGAAGTAGTCGACAGCAAGATCCGCATGGATCGTGAGGTTTACTACGGCCAGATCGGCGGCACTTGCTTGCGCCTGCTCTCGGTAGGATTCTACGTTTTTGCTGACGCGGCCCCAGGCGTTAGCTTGATAAGAGAGATTTACTGGCAACACGAAATCGTTAAAGGTCGTTCCACGAGCGGCACTACCTAGACGATTGTCTGAGTATCTCTGCCGTGTGGCCGAAGGAGCCGTGCTAATCGTCGGATAATAATCAGCGCGAGCATAGCGCAGAGCGGCACGCGCTTCCTGGTATTGGGCGACGGCGGCCTTTAGGTTCTGGTTGGAGACATTGATCTGTTGCTCCAACGCGCTCAGTTGAGGATCTTGAAAGATCTCCCACCAGTTTCCACCCAGGTTCTGATCGCTTGGCTGTGCGGTCTTCCAGTCGCCCACCTCCTTGAACGCAGGTGGTGTGGGTACGTAGGGAGTCTTGTATTTCGGACCCACGGCGCAGCCAGCGAGTAGAAACATTGCGGGAACGACCACAAAAAGCCGGCCGATCCGGCCCCGATGGTGAATTGCTTGCAAGGTTCTCATTGCGAATCTCCCGGAAGAGTTGCTTTCACGATGTTTACTTGCTGCCCAGACACGAGCGAATCGGGGGGATTGACAACCATCTGATCGTCGGCTTTCAATCCAGCCACGATCTCGATCTCATTCCCGAAGTCATGACCGGGAGTAAGATCCGTAAGCTCTACATTGCCGTTTTTCACTACGCCTACCTGCAGGTGCTCAGATCGGAAGATCAACGTGTTGACCGGAATCAGGAACGTCGGGCTCGCGGACGGAACGTGCATGTGCACTTCCGCGTACGAACCTGTCAGGAGCGTGTTTTCAGGATTGGGGAGGTCAATTTCGGTTAAGAGCGTTCGTGTCGTCCCATTAATTGCCTCGGACGTACGAACTACCTTTCCCGGGAATTTCTGGCCCGGGAATTCTGCAAGCATGATGTCCGCTGTTGTCTGTCCGGGGGTCACGCTTCGCGAATATTCCTCAGGAACATTCACGTACACGCGCAAGGTGCCAGTTTGAGCAATGTGAAAGAGATCAGTCTTTGGCGTGGAGCTGCTTCCCGAATTAATCAGGTCACCGATGTCCGTATTCCGCGCTGTGATCACTCCATCGAAGGGTGCATAGACTTTTTCGAAGGAAACCAGGGCTTCGTAGTGCCGCACGTTTGCGTTATCTGCATCGACGATCGCCGTGTTCGCGCTATAGGTTCCCTCGGCATTGTCCCGGTCCTGCTGCGACACGGCATGTTTTTGGAACATTGCCTCGTAGCGAGTCTTGGTAATCTCCGCCAGCCTGAGGTTTGCTTCGGCGGTAGCCAGATTGCTACGTGCCTGCCCCAACTGCTCGTCAATTTCCGGTGACTGGATCGTAGCGAGCAGTTGCCCGGTTTTGACGTGCGCACCGATGTCGAAATACCACTTCTTCAGATAGCCGTCGGTACGGGAATAAACCGGCGACGAGATCAGCGGCTGTATATCGCCAGGCAGGATGATCTCTTGCGCGGGTGAAGCCGCCTTAGGTTGCATCACTGAGACCGAGGGCACTGCCATCTGTGCGGTGACAGTGCGCAGATGAGCCGCAGCCTTCACTCGCGACAAAATTCCGAAAGCCAGGACGGCAATAACAACGGCGGCAACTGTCAAGGCAATGAACCAGAGCCTGGCTGGGTACTGGCTGCTGTTCGGCTGTGGGTGCAATGGAACTATTTCAACGCTGTTTTCTGTTTCTTTGATCTCGAAGTTATTCATGGTGAGTCCCCTATTGAGTAAGACCTATTTCGCAGATGCGGATTTTGCCTGCCTTCCGTGCAGCAGGCTGAAGAATGTCGGAACGAACAAGAGTGTGGAAACCGTTGCGAACAGAAGACCGCCAATCACGGCTCGTCCAAGCGGAGCATTTTGTTCGCCTCCATCACCCAGTCCCAATGCCATCGGTATCATCCCGATGATCATCGCGAGTGCCGTCATGAGGACTGGACGAAAGCGCGTGAAGCCCGCCTGCAGAGCGGCGGTTACCGGATCTTTGCCTTCTGCCATCTGCTCTCGGGCAAAGCTCACAACCAGAATGCTGTTTGCGGTGGCGACTCCCATGCACATGATTGCGCCCATCAGTGCAGGAACGCTGAGAGTTGTGTTCGTGATGAAAAGCATCCAGGCGATTCCGGCGAGCGCAGCGGGCAATGCCGAGATCATGATGAAGGGATCAAGCCAGGACTGGAAATTCACCACGATCAGCAGGTAATCGAGAAAGATTGCGAACACGAGCCCGACCATAAGCCCAATGTAAGATGACCTCATGGTCTGCACCTGCCCACGAACCACGACCTGTGAGCCGCGGGGCAGTTGACTGCGCATGGAATCGATAACCTTGTTAATGTCGCGCGAGACGCCTCCCAAGTCGCGCCCGCTGAATGACCCGTAAATATCAATAACTGGTGCAACGTTATAGTGAGAAACCAGCGCCATGCTGCTTCCACGCTGCATTGAAACCAGGCTTGCCATCACCGAAGGAGGAGCCGCCGGATTTGTTCCCGTCACAGGCGTATTGACGAGGTCCGGCAGCGAGGAAGTTCGGTATTGCGGCGTCTGGGTCGCGATCGGATAACTTACTCTGGTCTTTGGATCTAGCCAGTACGTCGGAGCCGTCTGAAAGCTGCCACTCAGTGAAACCAGCAGATTTTGCGCGATATCGTGTGCGCTGAAGCCAAGCTCCTGGGCCTTGGTCCGTTCAACCTTGAGGTGAATGAAGGGATTGTCGAAAGGCTGCTGAATCCTCAGGTCCGTGGTTCCTGGCACGTACCTGATCCTTTTGAGCAACTGATCGGCCCAAACACGATTGCCTTCCAAGTCGTTACCGATGACCTGAATGTCGACGGGCGCGGGCAGCCCAAAGTTCAGAATCTGCGTGACGATATCGGATGGCAAGAACGCAAAGATCACGCCGGGGAATTCTTTGGCCAGGCTGATTCGAAGCTGCTGAATATAGTCCCCGGTTGGACGATGCTTTGGAGTAAGCGTGACGAGAATGTCCGCGTCGGAGGCGCCAACCGGAGCTGAGGTGCTGTACGAGAGATTGATGCCGCTATATGGCAGTCCGATGTTGTCGATAATGCTCGATAGTTCAGAGGCCGGAATCTTGCTGCGAATCGAATTCTCTACCTCATCGCACAGGAAAGCCGTGTCTTCGATACGCATTCCTGTGCGCGCTCGAAGATGAAGGGTAAAACTGCCGGCATCGACACTCGGAAAAAAGTTTTGACCAAGGAACGGAACGATGATCGCCAGTGATGCCAAACACGCTGCGAAGAAGGTGACCAGAAATACTCGCCGGTGATCCAGCACGAATGCCAGAAGCGTGCGATACGCTCCGCGAAAGCGCTCAAACCCCGCTTCGAACCAGCGCTGAAATCTCACGAGTGGATTGCGGCTTGGAGCATTTCCCTCGACCGCCTTTTGGTGCCTGAGAAGGTACTTCGCCATCGTTGGAACGATGGTTCGCGAGAGCACGTAGGATGCGAGCATCGCAAACACCACAGCTTTCGCCAGAGGCAGGAACAGGTATCGAGCGACCCCAGAAAGCAAGAACATGGGCGCAAACACGATACAGATCGAGAGCGTAGCCACAAATGCAGGAGTAGCAATCTGCATAGCGCTGTCGAGGACGACCTCATCCATGCTCTTGCCGGGTTCTGCTTCGAGGTTACGATTGATGTTCTCCACTTCCACCGTTGCATCGTCCACAAGGATTCCGACGGCCAGGGCCAATCCTCCCAGCGTCATGATGTTGATGGTTTCGCCGGTCAGGCTCAGTAGGATGATCGATGTAAGAATTGCCAGTGGAATCGAGGTTGCGATAATCAGAGTGCTTCGCCAGCTGCCCAGAAACATCAGGATCATGAATGCCGTTAGGCAAGCTGCGATCAACGCCTCGCGAACCACCCCGCTGATGGCGCCTTTGACGAATACCGACTGGTCGGCCAATGGACTCATTTTCAGCTGCGGTGGAACTGTGGCCGCGATCCTCGGCAAGATCGACTTGATCCCGGAGATTACGCTCAGAGTTGAGGCATCTCCGGCCTTTTCGATGGTTACTAGCACGGAGCGCTGGCCATTTACGCGGACGATGTTTGTTTGCGGTGGGAAACCATCACGTACCCACCCGACGTCCTTTAAATAAAGCGTTGTGTCCCCGATGGTTTTGATCGGGATGCGATTCAGATCTGCGATCGTCTGTGGCGCGGCGTTCGGAATGTCCACGTTATATTCCGTGCCACCGATCTTCGATGTGCCAGTCGGCAGGATCAGGTTCTGTGCCGCGATTGCATTAATCACGTCCAGCGCGGAAAGCCCTTTTGCTTGCAATGCTGCGGGGTTGAGATCCACCTGAACCTGACGCTGCTTGCCACCGTAGGGATAAGGGACCGCCGTTCCTGGAATGGTGATCAACTGAGTGCGAATGAAATTTAATCCGTAGTCGTTGAGCTGCTGCTCCGACATCCCTTTTCCAGAGAGTGCCAGTTGCAGTACGGGTACGCTCGACGCGCTATACGCGATGATGAGGGGTGGCGTTGTTCCTTGAGGCAGCATCTTGAGCTGCGTTTGAGAACTAGCCGTGATCTGCGCCACTGCACGGTCCAGGCTGGCGTTGGGTTGCAGAAACACTTTCACGACCGCGATCCCATACAGCGACTGGGATTCGACGTGTTCGATATTGTCGACAACGGTGGTGAGGTTCCGCTCGGTGATGCTGACGATGCGATCGGCCATCTCCCTGGGGACCAGGCCGTTGTAAGTCCAAATAATGCTGACCACGGGAATGTTTATGTTGGGGAATATGTCAGTTGGCGTGCGGAAGATGGCAACCGCACCCATCGCCAGGATCAGAATGGCCAGAACCACAAAGGTGTACGGCCGTTTCAACGCTATTTGAACAATCCACATAAGGTCCTCTTGTCTGGCTAAAGTTGCTGGTGCTCGGATTTCGCTCGTTTCATCTCATTTCGCTCTCGCGAGATCCACTCGCGGATGAATGCGGAGCAATTTCTGAGTCTTGCGCCCTGTGTCTCGATTTGCGCCAGGAAACGGACGGCATCGCGGTCGACCAATTTCACCTCTGTTAAGTCCAAGACCAGGCCATGGTCGGGATGTTCGGAATGTACGAGTGTCTGGAGTTCCGAAACATGCTCTGCTTGCATCCGACCCGTAAGGGTGAAAATCACGCGCTCGCGTTCGTCTGATATGTCGATTCGTAAGGTCATTCGTTGTGCCTTTCGCTTTTGTGAGAATGCATTGCGACGGCCAATGCTAAGCCGTTGAACAATAAGTGTTTAAGTGAACTAGCTGGTAACGAGGGTTCGGAAATTTCCGAATTTTCGTGATCGTATCCGCCGGAATCGTGACGCATGCGGGAACTGGGAGCCGGGGGAGAATACGACCAGTGAAACCCGCGGCTCCGGCCGCGCTGAGAGGAAGGAAAGGACGCTTGAAATCGTTAGATGGAATGAATCATGGAAGGTGGAATTTCTTGCATTGCTGATGCAGTCACGAGGCTGGAAAGCGGTGCGTGATAACTAATTACTCGGAACAAGCTCAGAGGACTCTGCTCACGCCTGCCGATGTACGCGCATGTGCTTTCTTTCCAGAGACTATGTGCCTCAGCAGCCGCTCCGCGACGATTAAAAATCTTTTGATTGACCTGCAGCGCACCCTTGGGGTCTCTCAGAGACTCCGGACATTCGATCCCTTCAGCGTCGTGAATCGGGCAACGGCGCCACTGCGCAGTAAGCCAGCTGTGAAGCGTTGATATCGTCCAATTGTTGGTGCCTCACGGCCGAGGCGGACTCTTTCGAGGTTGACCTCGTCGTGCTCAAGGGGAACTCGATCACCTTTCCGCGTTGAAGCTCCGGAACCCACTTCACTTTTTTCTGAAATCTCTGCGGTATGTAGAATTCGATCATCTTTGCCATAACCATCCTCATTTCTGAAATTCATAAAGCCATGTTTGTCGGCTTCCGCTCAGCAGAAATGCAAGGCGGCGACCAAACCTTAAGCCACTGAAAGCGTGGCGCTTAGGCAGATATGACATTCCCGAGAATTCAAACATTTCCGGATTCTCGGAAATGGGTGCCCCCTTGGAACGGCGCGGGTTTCGGGGTTGAAACACCAAGGGAAAGGTGCGGTCATCGGACCGAGCTCAGACGCGAAAAGATACTCGAAATGGCTGTTAATTCTTGGGACGCGAGTCGGGATCCCGAGTGACTCTGCGATTTGAGGTTAAGTTGGCCTTGTGCGGACAACTAGGCCTTTCTAAACCGCTGCTTGTCGATCTTCAGGGCTTTGATCTTGGAATCGAGTGTCGACTGCGGAATTCCGAGCTTTGCCGCCGCTCCGCGAGGACCCGATACTCGGCCATTGCTTTCGGCAAGGGCCGCCTCGATCATCTGTCGCTCTTGGACGGACAGTTTCTCGGTGAACGGTAGAGCTGTTCCCTCTGCGGCGACAGCTGTACGTCGCCCGAGCCAGCTTTCGTCAACAAAAAGCGTGTCCGTATCACAAATGACCACGGAACGTTCAAGTACGTTCTGCAGTTCGCGAATGTTGCCCGGCCATGTATACGATTGGAGAGCCTCCATGCTTTTCTTGTTGATGTTCGTAATGTTCTTTCCAGCTTTACTGGCGTAGCGCTCGGCAAAGTACTGCACTAACAGTGGGATGTCTTCTTTACGCTCCCGCAGCGGAGGCACTTCGATCGGGAACACGTTCAGACGGTAGAACAAGTCCTCCCGAAACCTGCCCTCAACAATCGCAGCCTGCAAATCCCGATTCGTTGCAGCCACGACCCTCGCGTTCGTTTTGAAAGACTCATTTCCTCCAACGCGCTGGAATTCTCGTTCCTGAAGAACGCGCAATAGCGCAATTTGCATCTCTGCCGGAAGCTCACCGACCTCGTCCAGAAAGATTGTGCCGCCTTCCGCAGACTCGAATCGACCTACGCGTCGCTGCGTCGCACCGGTGAAGGCGCCCTTTTCGTGTCCAAACAGCTCCGATGCGATCAGGTCGCGGGGGATCGCTGCGCAATTGACGCTCACAAAGGCTCGCGACGATCGCTGAGAGCGCTTGTGGATGGCACGTGCGATGAGTTCCTTGCCAGTCCCAGTCTCACCCGTGATCAGAACTGTAGAGTCGGCGGGCGCGACCTTGGCAACCCGCGACAAAACCGATTGCAGAGCAGGAGACGATCCGACAATCTCTTCAAACATCCTAGTGATGTCGATCTCTTCGCGGAGGGCCACATTCTCTTTGTACAGCTGGTCGCGCAGAGCTCGAATCTCATCAAACGCATTTCTCACGGTCGTGATGTCCGTTACGGCGCCGATGAATTCCCGACCGGCCGCTCCGAGACGGGCATGTCCCAGGACGTGCACCATCTTCACTGAGCCGTCGGGCATCGCCAAACGATGCTCCATGTCAAGGTTTTCGCTGTGCGATGCGACATCGAGATTCTCCTCGACTCGGCGAAGATCCTCGGGATGGACACGTTCGAGAACGCGTTCCACAGTCGGCTTGAGTGCACGATCATATCCAAAGATCCGAAAGGTCTCGTCGGACCAGAGAAGCTCTCCGGTGTCGACATTCCAACCGAAACTCCCAGTTTGGCTTAACGCCTGCGCTTCAGCCAGATATGCCTCACTCTTGCCGAGCGCCTCATTGGTTTCTTCGAGTGTTTCGACGGTGTCTTTAAGATCGTCGCGGGCGACCCGCAGTGATTGAGTCGCCCATCGTTGTGCGACGCTGAGCGAGCCAACAAACAGTGCCGACAAGACAAAAACAAAGAATCGTGGCATTTCGCCAGGTTTTGCCACCAATGAATTAAGTGGGGAAAGGAAACTGTAATAGAACGCGACGGCGGAGAGCCCAGTAGCCAAGAGGCCAGGACCAACTCCTCCAAGCCAAGCGCTGAACATAACGGCACACAGAAATAGTGATACCGGAGCGGATTCCAGATGTAATGGCGGCAAATGCGAAAGGATAAATGCCGTACCAACGGAGAGAACCGCGATTCCGTAGCCCAGAATGGGCGGCAGTCTTCGCCCCAAAAACGGATTAGAGCTGTGCATGTGTGCTCGGGTGACGCCACAATCGCTCGCCTTCGAATGTTACTACCCGCAGCCCGATTATGTCGCCAAGGCTGCCTGGCAGGGATTCCCTCCCACGAAGCGCAAATCCGAGGCCTCTTAGTGCGATGCCAGGCGCTCATCTCTCACCATCCGAATTCCTGACAAAGCCGTCGGCATCGATGCGCTGTTTGGTCCCGAGGGTCGACATTTTCTGAGAAATTGCGGGTCCACCCTTATTAAGACATGATGGCACAATGCAGAGCATTTTTAGCCTAGCGCCGTGGCATGGTGAACGTTTGCGTATGTGATGAAACTTGAGAGCCACGGCGGTGGGCTAAAAATGGATTGAACAATCTTTAATAGCACAAGGGCTTATTAAAGGAACCCTTCACAACACCATTGCCACTGAAAACAGTTCGAGGCTAGGCGGCTTCTTGAGGGGTGAGCTGCGTCATAGACGGTATCTGCCTCGATTCCGTAGTACTCGGTTTCTGTGACGCCAAGGGAATCGGAAATTAGCTGCGCGAAATTCGGCAACCCGTGTTTCAGGACGGCAAGGAGTTGTGGCAATGTTCTACCGATGAATACGGCTTGCTCGTGCAGAATGTTGACGATGAGATCGGGATTCAAGTGATAAAGGTGAACGAGAAACTCATCTGGATGCTGCACTTCGATATTTCAAGTGTCGAGCGCGGCGTCGGGGAAATGCCGTAGTTTGAAAGTTACGATTGCCTCGGCTCCACATTTCACGGCCGCTGCTCTGAGCCGGGCGTTCTACCCGTTGACTCTTCCTTTGACAGTTGGTCCCGGCTCCGTCTCGGTTGCGATCAGCAGAAACGCGCTGAGCTTTAAAGCAGATCCGATTCAAGTTGCTCAGTTCGTTGCCGCAGTTTGGCGGAGTTGTAGCGCCGCCGCATTGAGAGCGAAGCGAACTGTTGGAGTGGATCAAAAGAGAGGGACGATGAAAAGAGAGGGACAATGAACAGTTCAAGCGTTGATGTGCTCGCCAACATGGATGGTCCGGCCGAGGCTGCCAACACCGGGGCGGCCCCACTCATGAAACGGCGACTTGGGAGCAGGCTGAGGGTAATCCGTTGCCGCTTGCGGTCAGGTAGATCGAAGAGGAGTAGGCGTTCAACTTTGCGGTTCATTCCGATATGCCGAGAGTGTCACTCTATTGCTCTATTTCGACGCCGATCAGGTGAATCCCGTTCTAAACTTTCGCTTCGATTTTCTCGATGAGAGTCGGGCCGGATTTGGCACTGCCTGATCGCGATTACAAAGACGCCCCGGCGGATGAGGGACAAGACGGTTGGCGGAAGACGGCGGCCGCCTCCAGTCTCTACCTGGAGTGATCGAAGACAACGCGACTTGACGAGTCGTACACTTCGATTCCGCTAAAGCATTTAGCTTCTTTGTCAAATTGAAGGCTCAAGATGAACGATCAACCAAAGAACGAGCAGTATTCTGGAGTGCGCGATCAAGAGATCCGTGCGGCACTGGATCAGCATTTGGGCGGCGTCCGATGCCGACGATTTTGAAACGGAGCACCTCATCTATCACGAGGACGCGGTGCTGGAATACCCGCAGTCAGGCGAGCGAACCCGCGGTCGAAGCAACATACAGAACCAGCGCGCTAGTCAGCCGAGCAAAAAGCGGTTTGCTGTCCGACGAATTATTGGCAGCGGTGATCTTTGGGTCACCGAATTCATCCTGACATATGACGGCAAACCGTCCTACACTGTGAGCATCATGGAGTTCAGGGACGATAAGGTTGCGCGGGAAACACAGTACTTTGCGGATCCATTCGTGGCTCCCGCATGGCGCGCTCAATGGGTCGAACGGATGGACACATAATCTCGAGGCGCGAGAATTCGCCAAAGATTCCCGCAATTTGCGGCTTACAGCATAATTGTCGAGAACAGAGATTAACGCCAAAGACCCGCTAAGTCCTGATTTCCGTGGTTACCGGAGAAGTCGAACTGTATATCCTCCGATGGAGGGATAAGAGGTGGATTGGACACGGTTGGTCCAGTTTGTGCTGCTGGGTAGCAGTGATTTGAATCAATGTGCCATCCTGCTGGTACGCGTCTCGCTCGGGCTATTCTTCGCGATCTCCGGGGCAAACAAATTATTTGTCGCTGGCGGTACGCAAACTATGTACGAAACGCTCGTTGAGGCCAAGGTCCCATTTCCCCACCTGATGACTTATTTCGTGTCGGGTGTCGAGTTCGTTGGCGGATCCTTGCTGATCATGGAGTTTATTTCGAGGCTGGCCTGCGTGGCTTTATTGGTCGATATGTTTGTCGCCATCCTGACCACCAAGCTTTCCGCGATGCCTGAGGGACTTTCACCTCTTAACTGGCTCGACGATTTACTCTACCTTCCGGAAGTCCTGTACGTGCTCTTCTTTATCTGGCTGATCGGCTCTGGTCCGGGAAAATTCAGTATCGATTACTGGCTCGCCGGCGAGTTGCGGAGGTGATCGATCGACGAAGCAGCTTGTTGCTAGACAAGAGCTTGATGGACATTACCAGAAGTTTTTAGCCACAGGACTGGCGCTAAGTCCTGATTAACATCCGTTCTCGGAGAAGTGAAGTACCAGCCGAGTACGTCCAGACCGGTATTCCATTTCCGCCGCAGAAGAAGATGTTGTCCGCCTGGAAATCAATCAATAGCGAACGAAACTTCCCCTCCCACCTTGATACGAAAGTATTGCCGATACCATCGTCCAATTGTTTTGCTTCGCTGTCAGCGTTGATGATCAGGAGCATTACGCCGGCTCGTTGGGCCTGACCGTCTTTCACAAACCCATCGTAGATGTCTCCGCGAACTCCGAGGTTGAATGCCCAACTTCCCTTGGTGATGCTGTCTTGCAGGTAAAACGCGGTTTCCTTAACATCTGTGTGGCCGTGAAAGGTGAACGGACTCCCTGGGGCGTACCGTGTCGTGGTTCCTCCAGGAGGAATACCTCCGCCCGTCATGTCGCTGAGCGCAAGGATCGTGCATGGAGGTCCCGTAGGTACGCCGGTCACAGGGTCCATACACGAGGTGCCGGCGATGGGGAGGCCGGTAACTGGATCAAGCTGGTTGAATAACAACAAGAAACCTGGATCGACGGTGGCTAGGGTGTCATGCTCCGTCAGGAATGTCTGCTGATACGTAGCTCCCAGCTTTGTGTTGTGGATTCCCTTTGCGTAAGAAACATCCGCCCGCAGACAAATCTTCCTGTTGACCGTTACATCACCATAGTCGAAGGAAACGACAAGTGGGAGTAGAGGTGGTGAATTTGCAACTTTCCACGGTGAGACAAAATTTCGAGGGCTTCACGGTTTCGCAGCGGCGCTGTGAAACTTCAAAATCGTGAAAGATTGAAACTTTTTTCCTACTTGTGCGGATCAAACTCGAGCGTGACTGTGAACGTTTCGTCTGTAGCGGCTGGCGCGTACTTCCAACTCTTTACTGCTTTCATTGTGGACTGGCCGAGAATCGGATTCCCGCCTAACAGCTTCACGTTCTTCACGGAGCCGTTGGGTGCCACCTGCACTTCGACGCGTACTACGCCTCCTATGTACAACTTTTTAAGGGCATCGGGATATTCCGGCTGAGTGCGCGTGATCAACCTGCGATTGGTCTCCTGCGAGGATACCTGCTCGACGCCAATCACTGCGATACTCAGGCTGCACATCCAAAGCATGCACACCGTGACGCCCAACCCGATCTTTCGAGTGATTCGGCGCGGTGCTCGTCCCAAGTTCGACATTCGGTCCCCTCGCACTCGGTTCACGGGAATTCCAAACTCAACTGATACACCTCTTGCGTGCTGCGGTCGCGCACAAACATCCAGGAACCATCCGCAGCGCGGCCAAACCAGGGACCTAACGCTCCCGGATAGCGCTCAAGATTTCCCAACTCGAACACCAACTCTGGTTCGTTTCCGCCGACTTTGACTCGGCGGATTGCCTCCGCTCCAGTGACAAAGTCATCGAAGTACAAGTACCGGCTGTCGGCCGACCATGTCGGATAACTGACCGATCCCGCCGGCTCCCTCAACCATGTGATCCATTTCTGCGTATTGAATTCGAACAGCATCAGGTCCGTGCCGTTCGGCGAGAGAGCCGCTATGTATTTGCCGTCGGGGGACCAGCGCGGGCTGAAAAGGCCGTTTGATCCGGGGATGGTCGTGATCTCGCGATTCTTGAAGTTGAGGATTCGAACCTTCAAGCCGCTCTGGTCGCGGTTAAACTCGCCAAACATCAACTGCTGGCCGTCGGGAGACCAATTGGCATCGATCTGGCTGCCAGTCTCTGGCAGCATTTCATGTGAATCGCCGCCGTTGGAAGAAATGAGAGAGAGCTTCCACAAACCGCTAGCCTTCGTGTTGGCGTACGCAATCTGCTTCCCATCCGGCGACCAGTGTGGCAACGCAGCACGTTCGGAAGCCGTAGTCAGTTGTAGACGTTGCGAACCATCGGCGCGTGCCCTCCACAAAGTGCCGTCGGGAATCGCGACATAGGCAATCCACTTGCCGTCATTCGAGTAATCGACGTCTGTAGCTGAGAGTCCGGCGATCAAAGGCGCAAACTGTTTCTTCTTGGCCTCGTATTTCACGACTTCAACGGTCGGTTGTACACCGATCGCCCAGATCTTGGTGTTGTCCCGCGCCGGGAACGCGCTACCGAAGGACATTGGTCCGGTCGTGATCTGCATGGGTGCGGTATTCGCTTGCGACGCGGATTCCGGCAAAGCCCACAAGCTCGTGACAACGAGGTTCGTGCTTGAGATAGTTTGGCCCGCCTGGAAGATGTAGTACTTAGTGTCGGCCGTCCAGCTTCCACAGCAGGCTAACGCACTCAACGCCCAGTCTGACAGCAAGGCGTGCGCATTCGCTCCATCGTGTCCGACTTCCCAGAGTGAGGTGGAATTGTGCTCCATGTCGCTGACGGTGAAGCGGATTCTTTGTCCGTCGGGAGAGAAATGCTCGGCAAATACGGATCCCGTTGCCGTGTAGATTTTGTGCGCCTCGCTGCCATCTGCCTTCGCGATGAACAAACCCGATTCCTTGGCGAACACCAACTGCTTACCATCCGCAGACCAGCTTGCGTCGCGGCCGCCGAGGTCTCCTACTCGCGCCGGCTTGCCTGACGGAATGGGCAGAGTCCAGAACTCGCTCTCGCCTGAGTTGGTCGACGTTGAGGAGATGAGCAGCTTCGAGCGATCGGGAGAGACATCCAGCGCCTGCAGGCTCGAGAACGGGCTCGGCAGCACCAATCGTTCCGACCCGGGCAGAGCCACTTTCGCAATCACGCGATTTGCGGCCCGCAACTCTGTTACAAAAAGGTTGGAGTCATCCGATAGCAGATTGGTCTTCCGATATCCGTCGTTTGTAACCTGCTTGATCGCGGTGACCCGCGGAGCAGGACCATTCGCCGCGCCTCTTAATTCGCTGCGCAGCGTTCCCCCCAAAATCAACGAGCCTACGATCGTCAAAATCGACAGCGAGATTCTGGCTTTCATGTTTATTAGATTTCCGCACTTTCGGCTTTACCAAGGAATTCTGCTCAGATCGTAGGCCGAAACGACTTCATAACAAATAACTAAATGCGCTGTGGGGTTACTGGCGTAATGGCAGAAATGCCACGCTATGGACTTGCGAACCGTGCGGTGGTTCTCAATTCGTCATAGCGACGTTGGAACTCGCTGGTTGAGAAGACTGCAAACGATCCTGAGTCGGAAAGAACTCAATATTCTCACTCGCTCCGTGGTCCTGTGAGGATCGCTCTTTGATGGAAAGCCTTTGGCAACATTGGAATGGTCACTGAAAGAAGAAATTAAACAGGCGTCGCCGAGGTTATCAGCCAAGAGGCTTTGTCTACGGCGGCCGATCAATCGCTTAGCAAGCTTTCATTGCTTCCCGGTCGAAAGATTAATTTTCGGCAGCGCCTCACGGGCAGTATCGTCTCCGGGATCAATTTCCAAAACGCTCTTGAGCGCTTCTACAGCTTTCGATTCATCCTTCAGCATCGAGTAAATCTGCCCGAGATCGCCTGGGGAATTAGGGCGGAGTTCTGGATCGAAGGCGTCGGCGACGCTTACGGGCAGGATACGAATGAGGCTGGGACATACCTGCGGCTGGCCTCCGACCAGGTCCGCTTCTACCGGACCGGCGCTGCGCCAAATACCGCACATGCCGGGGGTGGCGGCTACCGTGCGCGAGCGTTCGGGCCCGGCGCAGAAGAGGTCAACGAGCCGCTGTGCATGGATCAAGTGCCGAGGCTGGTCTTTTCGGAAATCATGCGTGATGTCGACCTGTTCGTCGGGGTCGGATCCATTGGCAACGATCCCACATGGCAGGACGGCGGACGCGAGACCCGGTATGGAGAGTACTGGCGCAACTACTCGTTTGGCGAGCTCTCTGCGACTGGAATTTCTCGACGCGAGACGCTGCAGCGGCTCATTCCACGACTCAAGATTGCCGACAAGTGCGTGCTGAGCGATCGGTTTCTGCTGGTGCAGGGGACGCGACGGCGATACAAGATTCACCTCGGCTCGGGGAACATTCTGATGGAACCGAACGACCTGTATCTCTGCATCGTGCCGGATGCGAGGGCACTTCAGCGGGGTTGTTTTTCGTAATCCAGTCTTCGACTTCAACGTAAAACTGTTTTGCTTGGACGACGATCTCTTTTGCTTCTGTGTCATTCGCAACGTTGGAGAAAGTGTAGTCGATAGTACTTCGCTTCCGTCGACACGTCTCAAAATAGTCGGCGTACTTGTGCGCGGCTTTACCCAACACCAATTTCGTGCTCTCCAATGACACCCGGTGGTGTCCGACCTTGCTCACGATCCGATACCCCGCACAGGCTATGGCCATATTCGCAGCGTGGAGTGCAGCGTTGTAGGCAGTCGCGAATCTCCGATCTGCGGAAAGCCCGGCAAGGCTCGCGTCTGCGAGGTCGCGGGCGATCAAGGCTCTCATATTGTCCAATTCCTTCTTGGAGGTTTTGTGCTTCTGGGCGTCCTTATTTGCCAACAATTTCGTCCAAGTCACTCTGGCCTCCTCTCACAAACTGTTTCCGTCCTCGTAAAACGGCGGCAAGGAAATGGTCGCCCGATCTGATTTTCTCCCGAAACTCCTCTGGGGAATAGGCAGTGACGTTGACCTCTCTTCCCAGTCGCACCTCCGCCTTGCGGAGCGATGGAGATAGGTCAGCAAGACCTGCTCTGCCAATGACCATCACATCCACGTCGCTCAGCGCATGTTCCCGGCTTCGTGCCACAGAACCATAGATAAAAGCACTCTGAATCTTGTTCCCAAACGGCTCTAGTATCTGCTCCAAGATAGGAGCCAGCCCTGCAGTTTTTTCGAACAGCTGCTGCAGGTCTCGGAACACTGGGGACTGTGTCTCCGCCTTGAAATAAACCCTTGTGCCTTCCCGACGATGCACCAATATTCCGCTCGCCACCAGAGATGATAACTCCCGCTGCAGGCTCGATGGGCTCGTGCCCAAACGGCCGGCGAGCTCCGAAAGATACCACCACTTATCTGGCTGGCCGAGCGTAGCCGCGAGCACACCTTGACGTACCTGTGGGAACAACGCAGTCAGCACGGAAGAGTTACGCATATTGCGTACATTATTACGCATATTGCGTAATGGTGTCAACTGCTAAAGGAACAGGGTTGGTTGCGGCGGGCGTTGAGCAATCTAAAGTGGCAGTTCAGATTACTCATAACCGTTAGAATCGGAATCGGACGCAATTCGAACGGACTCGAATGCTGTTCGACTTCGTGCGAGCAGCGTTCGCTGATCCCAGGACGGCCTGCACCGACCTAAGCCGAAGGCTTAGGGATGGTGTCTCTCTTTGGAAAACGAACTGGTTTCTTCTCGCACGGCCCAGGCTGCGCCAAATCTGCATCAGTCGTGGCTAGCCTGCCGTTCCAAGGCTGGCCGCCGAAAAATGCGTGCACTGCCAACGGTTTCACGCTAAATTGACTTTGTGAAGCGCCTGCTTCAATTTCGATCGTCATTACGACTCAGTCCATCCCGACTGAGTTATTAACTCCTGCACAATTTCTAGCTTCAGGTCGTGGCGGAACTGGCATACGCAGCTGCCTCAAGAGCAGCCCTTTTGTCGGTTCAACTCCCACCGGGCCTACCAGAATTCCACAGTTCTTTGACAATTTCGACGGAGAGTGGGCCGGACGGTAAGGCACTTGTCTGCTAAACAAGGGCTCTTGCAAGAGGCTAACGGGTTCAACTCCCGTACTCTCCGCGATGCGGAAGGTACTGCTGAATGGCCGGCAACTGGTCCTGAAAACCGGGGCATCGTGATGAGCGATGGGCGTTCGATTCGTCTACCTTCCGTCAAGTCTGCACAGGTGCGTGAGCCCGGCCGAAACGGACCGGCTGTAACCAGGTTTCCCCGAGTGGGACGCAGAGGTTCAAATCCTCCCCTGTGCACCAGAGTGCCAGCGTGTGCGAATTGGAATAGCAGCCTGTCTTAGAAACAGGTGTTTGAGAGTTCGAATCTCTCCGCTGGCACCAGATTTCTTGTTTGGGGGACTCAAGCGGACCCCTGTCGGCCAACGCTAGTTAAGTCCGGGGCTTTGTAGGCAGCGCAAGGAGCTAGCATTTGGGCCGGTGTATTGTTTTGGGTGTTGCTATGGCAGGACACAAAGCACAAACGGATAAAATTCGACGCATCGTTCGCCAGCTGGATGGCGCCGAGCTGGAAAATCTGTTCCAGACTTCCCGAGGAGGGGGCAGGATCTCGCTGCCGGTGTCATCGCGGAAACGATCTGGTCCGGCGCCCTTATTCTGCGGCACGCGACAGCAGACCGAAGTTTGCAACGCGACAGCTTCGTCGCCGCTCTCGATCGTGTGGTTTCGAGATTCGGCAACAAAGAGCAAGCCGCTGCCATCACAAAGCATTTCCGAGAAGCCGCCCTGATTGAATTAGGTTTTTCCGAAATCTTGGGTAGCGTAGAACAATCCGAAGTCACGCGTCTCAGTCCGGGGCTTCAATTGTGGTCGGTCATTGATCGCGCGGCTGATGAATGCCGCATTCTGTATGAGCGTACATTTACGCCGCCAAAAGGCCAAGGCACTCCGTTGTTTCATGCGCAAGCCCCGCTCGTAAAAGACAAAAAGGGGAATGCAGCCCCTGCAGATGCGATTGCCAATGGCCTTTTAGATTTTGTTGCCAATACGCTTCAGATGCTCGCGTACCGCAACAATTGGTTCCAGGGGGACCAGCTCGTTCTGCCACCGCGCATCGCAAGTACGGAGGACTCTACATTCAAGGCAAGTGCACACGCTTACTTCGCCTCAGCATGGGATGCTTTGCTGGATTCCAGTGAATCCCTGCGCTTCTTTGGTAAGAGCCTGGAGGAGGTTCAAGCTCCTGAAGGGGATAAGCGACGAGCCTTTGTGTTCGATCTCGACCTTGGCCCGGCACTCTTTTTCACCATAGCGCGATTACGTCAACATCAAATCCAACTTGAGTTCTCAATGCGCTATCTGGTAGAGACCAGCGCCTATAAGTTCGGGGATCCCGAGAAAACATCAGTACTCCTTCCTCCCCATGGATATGTATCACTTGACGAACTTGTGGCAGTCACACTGCTGGACGGCGAATATCATTATCCGGTTGAAGACGACAGTTCGCTAGCTGGATTGTCCCTACGGCAATGGCTTCGTGCGTACGCAGTGCTGAAGCGGGTACACTACCCCGATCTAACCGCTGGCGCATACGGAGGTGAAGTAGTCCAGGTTGATTGTACGAAGCTTGAACGAGCACTGACGAACGCAGGGCTTAGGGACTCAGTGCGGCATTGAAAGCACCAGCGTGAATAGTGCAAGCACTCCTCGATACATCGTTCAAATGTTTGATTTGAAATTGTCATTTCATTCTCCACTCTTTTATCGGACTCTTGCGTATTCTTACGGGTTCGCGTTGCGGTCTTGCTGCTTGATTGCCGCGACTACTCGCGGACAATGAGAACCGGCGGGTTACTCTCTCAATAGTTGGTGGACGAACGAGATCGCAATCGATCCTTCGCCGACAGACGATGCAACGCGTTTGACATTGCCTGCGCGAACATCCCCCGCCGCAAGAACACCGGGCAGACTAGTTTCCAGTAGGTATGGCCGGCGACTGAGAGGCCAGTGTGCGCCGCTCAGCTCTTCGGTTGAAAGATCGGGACCTGTCTTAATGAAGCCCTTGTTGTCGAGCACGACGCACCCGTTGAGCCAAGCGGTGTTGGGGATCGCTCCTGTCATTACGAACACATGAGCGATATTCTTCCCCTCGGTCTTTCTAGTTTGAGTATTCCGTACCGTGACTCGTTCGAGATGATCAATGCCATCGAGGCCGACAAGTTCGCTATGTACCAGTACGGTGATGTTAGGGGTTTGTTCAATGCGCCGAATCAGGTATTTCGACATTGTGTCAATGAGGCCAGAGCCTCTGACGACTAGGTACACGTGCTTTGTGCTCTCAGCCAAAAACACAGCAGCCTGGCCCGCTGCATTTCCACCGCCGACCACGATGACGTCTTCGCCGCTGCACACCTGCGCCTCAACAAAAGTTGCGCCATAATAAATGCCCGCACCTTCAAAGCGCGATAAATTCTCAATCGGCAGCTTCCGGTATTTGGCCCCGGTGGCGATGACGATTGCACGCGCTGGGATCCTTGTTCCATCTTCGAGTTCTATTTGATACGGCTTGCGGTCGCAGGTTAGCCGCGTTCCCGTGGTGAGCAGCATCTGCGCTCCAAATTTTTGCGCCTGAGTGTATGCCCGACCAGCTAGTTCGTTTCCCGAAATTCCGGTTGGAAATCCAAGATAGTTCTCAATTCTCGAACTGGAACCCGCCTGCCCTCCAGGCGAGTAAGTTTCCAGTAGCAAGACCTCGAGTCCCTCAGAGGCGCCATACACGGCAGACGCGAGGCCCGCTGGTCCTGCGCCCACGATCACCAAATCGCGTACTTGCGTCTCGTCCACCGCCTCGTTGAAGCCAAGGCAGTTGGCGATCTCGCGATTCGTGGGATTACGCAGTACCGTTTCGCCGCGGCAGATCACCACGGGTGTCTCAGCGACAGAGACACGAAAGTGATCGAGAAGGCTTTGTACGTCAGCTTCGCGTTCCAGATCGATATACGCATATGGGTGGCCGTTCCGTGTCAAGAATTCCTTGATGCGAAGCGTATCGGCGGAATGGCTTGAACCCACCAGGGTTGCATCGCCAATGCCTTGCGCCAGCAACTCAACACGTCGAAGAATGAATGCGCGCATCAGGATCTCGCTGAGTTCGGCATCTGTTTGCACCACAGTGAGGACGTTTTCCCGAGTAAGCTGGATAACTTCCCCGTCTTGCCGTGCACGAATCCGCGCCAGCGCTCGACGGCCCGAGAGTGTATTGATTTCGCCAGTGAACTGACCGGTTCGGACGATCGTAATAAGCGTTTCGGTTGCACATATCGGCCGCACAGCCTCTAGTTCGCCCGTAATGACCACGAAAAATGGAATGGCTCGATCCCCTTGTTCGACCAAGACCTCGCCGCTGTGAACTGGGCGCCTGCGGCCGTGTGTAGCAACGCGTTCGATTTGCGCTGAAGTCAGCGTCGGGAAGATCTGGTCGGCACGCGAGGATGTTAGTGGTAGTGGAGTGGTCCGTTCCGCCATACTTACCGTTCTATTTCCTGGCTGGTCAGGATCGTGAGCGAATATGCTAAGCGACGGCAGCTCTCGCGTTTTCCGCCGTGACCAGCGGTACGTTAACCAAATGCTCGCTCAGGAACCACGTTTGAAGCTCGTTGGTGCGCAGGACTTCGCTGACGAGAAGATCATTGGAGCCGTCGTCGCCGAGTTCTGACGCTCGTCTAACCAGCTTGCGAGTTCGGCGAATAATGATCTGGTGCGCATCCAGCAGTCGGGAGAGCTGTACGGGAACCTCTTCCCGCCCGCGGGGAGGCCGTTCGATCTGCGTGGTCTCGGCCACGTCCGCCGCCATAGCGATGCTGACGCCGCCGAGATCGCCACGTAGTGGAAGCAAGCTAGAACTTCCCATTCTCGTTCTTCCAGTCGGATCGAGGTGGGATGGCTTGAAGGGTGTCCCAATGCTCGGCAATTTTGCCGTTTTCGAAGCGATAGAGGTCGTAAATGCCCGTGGGTACACCGCCAAAAGTAGCCTCTGCGACCACGAGTACGAAGTTCCCTTCGCCAAGTATTTTGTGAACATTCTTGTAAACGACCGCCTGCCCTTTCGCGGCGAGAGCCTGCAGACCGGCAATCAGGCCTGGAATAGTATCGGCGACCCAGGGATTGTGTTGGATATATTGGATTCCGTTGAAATAGCTGGGAAAGCTTTCGCGACGACCGTCGAGGAGGTCGTCCATGTAACGCTGCATCAGGGCCTTGTTTGCCTCGGTCCGGTCAAGCTCTGTGGCTGTGGTGAGGCCATCGATCATTCTGTGCCCGCTAGGGCTGGGTTGGGAGGCGGTCTCTTGGAGGTTGTCCCAGTGCTCGACGATCCGACCCTCTTCAAAGCGAAAAATGTCGAAGCCAATCTTCGGGCCGAAGAAATTGTATTCCGTGTGGGTAAAAACAAACTCGCCATCCTGAAAGACACGGATCGTGTTGACCTTCGTTCCCGGAGGCAGGCTCTTCGCAAGGGCAGCAACGCCGGCAGCGCCCTCGGCAACGTCAAGGTTGTGCTGAATGTATTTGTTTGGATTGATATAGGAAAAGGGCTTGGGATCGCCCGTTTCGAGAGCCTTCAGCAAATCAACAACCTGTTGTTTGTAATTGGCAGACATAGTTCTCCCCAAACGATTGCGTTAGTAGCTGTATGAAGCCTTCACTGCTTATTGCCTGAAGACAGGAATGCCAACAACTCAGGCACGAATTGCCTGTGATATTGAAACAGAAACCCGTGGCCGGCATCAGGATAAGCAATCAATTTTGAATTGGGGATCTCTCTTTCCAATACGTAAGAATTGATCAAAGGATACGACGGATCGAATTTTCCATTCGCTATCAGAACCGGAATCTTGATGTCCTTTAGCGCACCGAAATAATTCTTCTCTTTGTTCGCCTTGAAGTCGGCCATCGCGGCTGTCATATTGTTGTAGCCTTCAGGTGTGACGGCCACGTCCTTGTCTTGAATCAGGTTGACTCGTTTCAAATACGAGGCACAGGCTGCCTTTGCCGTTTCCGATTTATAGAAAAACAGGAATTGGTAATCGTCAAACTCGTAAACGGGCTTTCGCGCCCTTGATCCAAATTCTGGATTCGCAGGAGCAAAATCTGGATTTCCAGACGGCCCGGTGGCTAACAAAAGGAGTTTGTCAACGCTTTCTGGATGGTTGATCGCGATGATCTGGGCTGCGGCTCCGCCCATTGACCACCCTAAATACATCGCGTGCTCAATCCCAAGAGCGTGTGCAAATTGAACGGCCTGATCGGCCCATTTCGTCACACTTGTTGAGACTACTCCAGTGGATCGTCCGACGCCCGGTGCATCAAATAAGATGACCCGGTAGCTCTTTGCCACGGCGTCCACAAAGGCAGGGTCCCAGTCATTCAACGTACCCCTGAAACGTGCGAGAAAAATAATCGGTTTCCCTTGCCCAATCACTTTATATGCAATGTTCAAACCATCAACCTTGATAAATTGAATGGACGCCTTGATGGATGACGACGCACTCACTTGAGGTTTGGTCAGGGGATGAAGCGCCGTCTCGGCGCTCGAAGTGTTCACAGTCTTCTGGTGGCTTGTTCTCATACAAACAGCTTCACATACTTGACTTCACTGCCTGCGCCGAAATCCACAACACCGCCGGGTTTACGCGTTCGGGATAAATCGCGAGCATCTCGCTGTACAAATCGAGCGCGGTCTTGGTCTGGGAAGCAATCCTGTCGAAATCGCGAATGTATTTTCGTGTCGCCTCG
>Ga0307474_10000173_pt1 | contig 48084 bp, 39 predicted proteins | sample atmos_gasesECM1C_2_FD_203312 | JGI IMG/M metagenome (GOLD analysis project Ga0307474, IMG submission 203312) | Hardwood forest soil microbial communities from Morgan-Monroe State Forest, Indiana, United States - atmos_gasesECM1C_05 | ecosystem: Environmental > Terrestrial > Soil > Temperate... | reverse complement strand
GCCGCTATGGTCTGGAGGAATATCTCGAGGTGAAGGCCGTCGCCGGCTTCACCGCGGCGTAAGGGCTTTCCGTCATTGCGAGCGAAGCGAAGCAATCCAGGACCGCACGTGAGGCTGTGGATTGCTTCGTCGCTTCGCTTCTCGCAATGACTGAGGATTATCCCCCCAGTGCACCCTGCGTGTTTACATACAACGCATAGATCGATTGGCTTGCCGCCATGAAAAGGCGGTTGCGCTTCACCCCGCCGAAGCAGAGATTGGCGCAGCGCTCGGGCAGGGCGATGCGGCCGATCGGGGCGCCGTCGGGCGCGAACACCATGACGCCGTCGAGCTCGGCAATACCCATGCCCCAGCCGCACCAGAGATTGCCGTCGATGTCGCAGCGCATACCGTCGGGCGTGCCGGGACCGGCGTCGATCGCGACACGCTTGTTCGACAACTTGTCGCCGCCGGACGAGACGTCGTAGGCGAGGATCTTGCGATTCGGCACGCCGCGCGATTCCACGAGATAGAGGACCTTCTCGTCGGGCGAGAAGCAGAGTCCGTTCGGCCCGAGCACGCCCTCGGCCACGATGGTGGCTTTGCCGGTCGCCCCGTCGATCCGGTAAACATTGGCGTCGATCTCGGGCTCGGCCTTGTAGCCCTCGTAATTGCCGAGCAGCCCGAAGGTCGGATCGGTGAACCAGATCGAGCCGTCGGATTTGACCACCACATCGTTCGGCGAGTTGAGCCGCTTGCCGTCGAAGGAATCGATCAGCACGGTGATGGAACCGTCATATTCGGTGCGCACCACGCGCCGTCCGCCATGTTCGCAGGTGACGAGCCGGCCCTGGCGGTCGCGGGTGTTACCATTGGCGAAATTGGACGGCTTGCGGTAGATGCTGACCGCGCCGGTTTCCTCCTCCCACTTGATGATGCGTTGGTTGGGGATGTCGCTGCACAACAGATAGCGCCCGTCGCCGAACCAGGCAGGGCCCTCGGCCCAGCGCAAGCCCGTGGCCAGCCGTTCGACCGCCGACAACTTGAGCCAGTATTTTTCAAAGCGCGGATCGAGCGCATGGATGGCGGGATCGGGGTAATAAGTGGCAGGACGCCAGCCCAGATCATGAGAAGATGCATCTGACATTTGCTGTTCTCGTTGTTGCGTTTCCGCGGCAGATGGTCTGCTATCATCGCGGGCCCAAGATCGCAAATTGGCAACCGCAAATTGGCGATTGCGGATGGTGACCGCAAATTGGTCGCTTTGGACGACAGGTGAAGACGAGGTAAGAGATGCCACGTATTTTGATGACCGGCGCGTCGGGGGGCATAGGCACGTCGCTGCGCAAGCTGCTGCCGCCGATCTATCCGGACCTCCTGCTCAGCGATATCAAGACGCCGGCCGACCTCACACCTCACGAGAAGTTCAAGGCAGCCGACCTGTCCGACCTCGCTCAGGTCGAGGCGATCTGCGAGGGCGTCGACGGCATCCTGCATTTCGGCGGCTATTCGGTCGAAGGCCCCTGGGACACCATCCTGCCGTCCAACATCATCGGCTGCTACAACCTGTTCGAGGCAGCGCGCAGGAAGGGCGTCAAGCGCGTGGTGTTCGCGTCGTCGAACCATGCGGTTGGCTTCTATCCGCGCTATCATCGAATCGGCTCCAATGTGACGCCGCGGCCGGACGGCTACTACGGCGTGAGCAAGGCCTTTGGCGAAGCAACCGGCGCGCTCTATGCCGACAAGCACGGCATCAAGGTGACCTGCCTGCGCATCGGCAATTTCGGCGACAAGCCGCTCGATCACCGCAGGCTCTCGATCTGGCTGAAGCCTGAGGACATGGTGCAGCTCTGCCGTATCGGGCTCGAGCATCCCGACATCCATTTCGAGATCCTGTACGGCATTTCCAACAATGAGCGCTCCTGGTGGGACAACCACCGCGCCTACGACCTCGGCTATCGCCCGACGGGACGCGCGGAGGATTTTGTCGCGCATGCGATGGCCGAGCAGGCGAAATTGCCGCGCGATCCGGTCGCGGATTTCTACCAGGGCGGTGCGTTCTGCAGCATCGAGTTTTCCGGCGACAAGAGCCGGATCGTGGAGTGAGCCACCGGCGTCATTCCGGGGCATCGCGCAGCGATGAACCCGGAATCTCGCGCCAACAACTTCGAGATTCCGGGGCGACGCAGCCGAACCCGGAATGACGGAATAAAGGAATAAAGGATAGAGGCAATGACCGACGGATTGCGCAAGGGGCTGACCAGCTATGGCGATGCCGGGTTTTCGCTGTTCCTGCGCAAGGCCTTCATCAAGGCGATGGGCTATTCCGACGACGCGCTTGATCGGCCCATCGTCGGCATCACCAACACCTATAGCGACTACAATCCCTGCCACGGCAATGTCCCCGACATTATCGAAGCCGTGAAGCGCGGCGTGATGCTGTCAGGCGCGATGCCTTTCGAGTTTCCGACCATCTCGATCGCGGAGAGCTTTGCGTACCCGACCTCGATGTATCTGCGCAATCTGATGGCGATGGAGACCGAGGAGATGATCCGTGCGCAGCCGATGGACGCAGTGATCGTGATCGGCGGCTGCGACAAGACGCTGCCAGCGCAGATCATGGCTGCGGTCTCGGCGGATTTGCCGACCGTGGTGATCCCTGTCGGGCCGATGGTCGTCGGCCATCACAAGGGCGAGGTGCTCGGCGCCTGCACCGATTGCCGGAGACTCTGGGGCAAATACCGCGCCGGCGAGATCGACGACAAGGAGATCGAGGCGGTGAACGGGCGGCTCGCGCCATCGGTCGGCACCTGCATGGTGATGGGCACGGCCTCCACCATGGCCTGCATCACCGAGGCGCTGGGTCTAGCGCTGCCGATGAGTGCGACCATCCCCGCGCCGCATGCCGAGCGTTTTCGCCTTGCTGAAGCCAGCGGCAAGGTCGCCGCCGCAATGGCCAAAGCCAAGGGCCCGCGGCCGAGCGAGATCCTGACCCCATCCTCGTTCCGCAATGCGCAGGTGGTGTTGCAGGCGATCGGCGGCTCGACCAATGGACTCATTCATCTCACAGCGATCGCCAACCGCACGCCGCACGCAATCGATCTCGACGCCTTCGACAAGCTCGGCCGTGAAGTGCCCGTGTTGGTCGATTTGAAGCCGTCGGGCGCACATTACATGGAGCATTTCCATCATGCCGGCGGCGTGCCGAAGCTTCTAAAGCAGCTCGGCGGTCTCATCGACCTCGACGCGAAGACGGTCACCGGGCAGTCGCTGCGCGACGTGGTCGCGGGCGCAGAAGACGTGCCCGGACAGGATGCGATCCGCGATCGCCGCGATCCGATCAAACCGGAGGGCGGATTGGCCGTTCTGCACGGCAACCTTGCGCCGCGTGGGGCCGTCATCAAGCATTCCGCCGCCACGCCCACGCTCTTGCAGCATACCGGACGCGCGGTGGTGTTCGAATCCGTGGAAGACATGACGCTGCGGGTCGATGATCCCGATCTCGAAGTGAACGCTGACGACGTCCTGGTGCTGCGCAATGCGGGACCGAAGGGCGCGCCGGGCATGCCGGAGGCGGGTTACCTGCCGATCCCGAAGAAACTGGCGCGCGGCGGCGTGAAGGATATGGTGCGGATTTCGGATGCCCGCATGAGCGGCACAGCGTTTGGTACCATTGTGCTGCATATCACGCCGGAAGCCGCGGTCGGCGGACCGCTGGCGCTGGTGAAAACCGGAGACATGATCCGACTCGACGTAGCGAAGCGCAGCATCGACGTCCTGGTCGAGCCAGCCGAACTGGAAAAGCGCCGCGCCGCGCTCAAGCTCCCGGCCCCGCCGGAAGGCGCCAAGCGCGGCTACGCCTATCTGTTCAACGAGACCATCCTGCAGGCTGACGAAGGCTGCGATTTCGACTTCATGCGGCGTACGGGGAAGTAGCGCCTGTCTGTCATTGCGAGGAGCCAACGGGTCCGCGCGAAGCGCGGCCCGATGACAGGCTCCGCGACGAAGCAATCAAGGGCCGCGCGTGAGGATCTGGATCGCTTCGCTTTCGCTCGCAATGACGGCTCAATTCGGCCGCGCCGCACTAGCGGTCAATTGACAACGCCCTTACCCTGTGATCATCAGAGAAAAACATCAGGGGGATGACGATGGCGAGCTTGAGCAAAGTTCTCGTTGCGGTTGCGGCTTTATTGATGTTGGCGACCGCAAATGATGCGTCCGCGCAACAGGTGAAGCATTATCGCTTCGCTTATGATCAGCCCAGGACCACTGGCTACGGCGTGCTCGGCGATATCTTCGCCGACAGGCTGAAAGAGCTGAGCAAGGGCACCATGATCATCGATCAATATCCCGGTGCGCAGCTCGGTCAAGAGCCGCAAGTGCTGCAGCTCGTCAAATCCGGCGACGTTGAGTTCTGCATCTCGTCATCCGCCAACGCGGCGACACTGTCGCCGCAGGCCGGCGTGATGTCGATGCACTATCTGTTCCGCTCGGAAGCGCATCTGATCAAGGCGCTCGCCGATCCCGAGGTCTCCAGGGCGGTGAAGGCGATGATCGCGGACACGGTGCAGGGCGCCCACGTCATCGCGCTCGCCACGCTCGGCCTGCGCAGCATGTATTCCAAGCGCGAGATCAAGAACATCGCTGACATCAAGGGGCTGAAGGTGCGCGTGCAGGCGACACCGACCGAGGACACCACGTTCCCGGCCTATGGCGCGCAGATCGTGCACATGCCATTCGGCAGCGTCTACACCTCGCTGCAGACCGGTGTCGTCGACGTCGCCGAGAACGGCGTCAATGTGTACCTCGCCAACAAGCACTACGAGGTCGCGCCGGTGCTGTCGATGACCGAGCACGAGGCCAATAACAGCCTGGTCTGGGTCAGCGACAAGCTTTGGAATAGCCTCACCCCCGAGCAGCAGGGCTGGGTGCAGGCCGCCGCCGATGAGGTCAACCGCAGCCAGCCGGCACGGGCTGTCGACCTCGAGCACCAGTCGGCCGAGAAGCTCAAATCGATCGGGGTGAAGGTGGTGACCGACGTCGACAAGTCCGGCTTCATTGCGGTCGCCGATCCCTTGCTCGACAGTCTCGCCCACGAGCTCGGCCCGCATGCGGAAAAGATCAAGAACCTGATCCGGGCGATCAATTGATACGCTCCGTCGACCTGGGGGAAAGCTCGGCCTTCGCCGGGACGACTGTGGAGCGTTAGTCTGTTCGGCTCAATTGACAACCCGCCAAAGCCGATGGGATGATCCCCCGAGATAACATAGGGGGAAGGAAACGTGCGTATTCCGGCTAGCATCATCAGGGGCTTGATGGCCCTTGCGGCGATTGCGCTTGGCGCAAGCGCCAATGCCGAGGACGTCAAGCATTACCGCTTCGCCCACGACCAGCAACTCAACTCCGGCTACAGCCTCGCCTATGACATCTTCTCCGCCAAGCTCAAGGAATTGAGCAAGGGTACCATGCTGGTCGACCAGTATCCCGGCGCGCAGCTCGGGCAGGAGCCGCAGATCCTTCAGCTCGTCAAATCCGGCGACATCGATTTTGCGATCGTCTCCTCCGCCAACACCTCGACCATCTCGCCGCAGGCTGGCGTGATGTCGCTGCATTTCCTGTTCCGCAACGAGGACCACATCACGAAGGCGCTCGGCGACGAGAAGGTGTTCGCCGAGGTTCGCGACATGATCGACAGCACCGTGCAGGGCATCCACGCCATTGGCCTTGGCAGCCAGGGCTTCCGTTACATGTACGGCAAGAAGGAGGTGCACAAGGTCGACGACGTCAAGGGCTACAAGGTGCGGGTGCAGGCCACCGCGACCGAGGACACCATGTTCCCTGCCTATGGAGCGCAAACCGTGCACATGCCCTTCGGCAGCGTCTACACCTCGCTGCAAACCGGCGTGGTCGACTTCGCCGAGAACGGCATGAATGTCTATCTCATCAACCGGCACTACGAGGTCGCGCCGGTCATCTCGCTGACCGAGCACGAGGCCAACAATGCGATCCTGTGGATCAGCGACAAGCTCTGGCAGAGTCTGACGGCCGAGCAGAAGCAATGGGTGATGGCGGCCGCGCACGACGTCTCCACCCAGGAACCGAAGCGCGGCTTCGATCTCGAACATGCCGCCGCGGTCAAGCTGGAGAAGATGGGGGTAAAAATCGTGAAGGACGTCGACAAGGCCGGCTTCCAGAAGATCGCCGATCCCTATCTCGACAAGCTCGCCCACGATCTCGGTCCGCACGCCGAGAAGATCAAGGACCTGATCAAGGCGATCAACTAGGGGCCGCACAAAGGTCGTCATGCCCGGGCTTGACCCGGGCATCCACGTGCCTCACCCGAGCAAGAAAGGCGTGGATGGCCCGGTCAAGCCCGGCCATGACGAAGCGAACAGTGTGGAGAAGCTCTTAGCGATGTCCATCGCCGATAAACTCGTCTTGCAGCGGCAGCGTCATCTGAAATGGCGGGCGCTGGACCGGCTCGAGCTGGTCCTGATGATCCTGTGCGGCGTGCTTTGCTTCGGCTTCTCGCTGTCGGTCACCGCCGACATCGTCACCCGCACCATCGGCCATCCCTGGCTATGGCTGCAGGAGGTGACCTCGACGCTGTTCATCTACGCCATCTTCATTGGCGCCGCGGTGGCAACACGCCGCAACGATCATCTTTATCTGACCGCGATCGCGGAGGCCATGCATGGCAAGTTGCGCCTGGTTATCGAGGTGGCGCTCCGACTTGTCGTGCTCGCGGTCGCGGCCTGCCTGATCTGGTACGGCTATCTCAACTATCTGCGCGGCTTCGGCAGTTTCCGTCTGCCGTCGGGCACGCCGATCGCTTCGCTCTATGCGATCATTCCGCTATCAGGGATATTGATCGCGCTGTTCTCGGTCGAGCAGCTCGTCAACGGTCTCATCAACGGCTTCGATCATCCGGAGGCCCCGGCGGAAGACGATCATGCGATTCCGCAGGTCACAACACCTATCGAGCGGAGCTAGGTTGTGAGCGCGCCCCTCATCCTTGCGCTGATGTCGTTCTGCTTTCTGTTCTTCGGCTATCTCGGCGTGCCTGTGCCGTTTTCGCTGTTGGCTGGGGTCTTCGTCGGCGCGACGCTCGCCGACGTGTCGCTGGCTGCGATCGTCCAGAAGATTTTCGACGGCGTCGATTCCGAGGCGCTGCTCGCTATTCCATTTTTCCTGCTGGTCGGCGAGCTCATGAGCTCGGCCAACGTGGTGGTGCGGATCGCCAACCTCTCGGTCTCGCTGGTCGGGCACATCAGGGGCGGGCTGTCGCAGGTCGTGGTCGTCTTCAGCATGTTCTTCTCGGAAATGTCGGGCTCGACCACCGCCGACGTCGCGGTGATGAGCCGCGCGCTCGGCGGGCCGATGCGACGGGAAGGCTATGAATCCGCCTTCATCGCCGCGATCATTGCGTCGGCCTCGACCATCGCGGCGCTGGTGCCGCCGAGCATCACCGCCGTGGTCTATGGTGCGGTCGGCAATGTCTCGATCGCAGGCCTCTTCATGGCGGGTGTCGTACCCGGCTTCATGATCGGTTTCGGGCTGATGATCTATTGCTATTTCTTCGGCCCCTCGGGCTTACGTAAGCCCCGCGCCACCTTCAAGCAGGTCGCGCTTGCTACAGCCGACGCCGCGCTGCCGCTCATGATCCCCGTGATCCTGCTCGGCGGCATCCTCACCGGCTGGTTCACGCCGACGGAAGCCGGGGTCGTCGCCGTGGTCTGGATCCTCCTGGTCGTAATCCCAGCGCTCAACCGCGGGCATCTGAAGAACATCCCTTATGACTTCTGTCTCGCCGGGCTGATCTTCTCGCTGCCGCTGATCACCATTGGTGCAGCGAACGCGTTCGGCTGGATGCTCGCGTATTTGCGCGGCGCGGCCGTCATCGCCGACTGGATCACCTCGATCGCCGGCAATGATCCGCAGCATATCATGTTGCTAATGGTGCTGCTGTTCACCGTGGTCGGCGACTTCATCGAGCCGGTCCCGACCATCATCATCTTCATGCCGCTGGTGAATGCCTTGACGCAAGCCGGCGACATCAACGGCGTGCATATGGGCGTGGTGCTGATCGCAACGCTCGCCTTCGGCCTGATCACGCCGCCTTATGGCCTGGTGCTGCTGATGGCTTCGAAATTCGTCGGCGTCGGTTTCGGCAAGGCGCTGCGCGCGGCGCTGCCGATCTATGTGGTGTTCCTGGCGACAATCACCTTCACCATCTATTTCCCCAAGGCGGTGCTGTGGTTGCCCAAGCACGTGATCCCGGAATCAGTCGGCTGCTTCAAATCACCGGCCGGGACGGGATATATTTGTCCGAATTGACTTTGGCATTGAAGGCCGTCATGCCCCGCGAAAGTGGGGCATTCAGTAACCACCGGCCTCAGTCGATATGTTCCGCCGGGGGTTACTGGATCATCCGCCTTCGCGGATGATGACAATGGAGCAAGCGGCGGCTGCGCCGCTTCACTTCCCCTTGCTCAGAAACTTCTTCACGGCGATCCTGAAATCCTCCGTGTGCATGCAGTCGATGATGGCATCGCGCTCGGCCTCCAGCTGCTGCCCGATCGGGGTGGTCGGTGCGCGGTGGATCAGCGCCTTGGTGGCGGCGAGGCCGGCAGGGGCGTTTTGGGCCAGCCGTAACGCAAGCTCTCGCGTGGCGGCCTTCAGCTCGGGCGCGGGAACGACCTTGGCCACCAGACCCCAATCGTAGGCCTGTTGTGCGGTAAAAGTGTCCTCGGCGAGAAAAATCTGCAGCGCGCGGCGGACGCCGACGCTGGCTACCACGCCGGCCGTACCGCCGCCATCGGGCGAGACGCCGATCTTGGCATAGGCCGGCGTGAAGCGGGCGTCTTCGGCGGCGATGCAGAGGTCGGCGACAAAGGCGAGAGACAGCCCGGCGCCGGCCGCGGAACCGTGCACGCTTGCGAGCACGAGCTTCGGCATCCGCCGCAGGGTGGTGATGAAAGCGTGATAATGCTTCAAAAGCTCGCCGACCACCGGTGCGATGGTGTCGGCCTCGGCCGCAGCACCGATGGTCTGTAGGTCGCCGCCGGCACTGAAGGCGCGGCCTTCGCCCTCGATCACCAGAACCTTGATGTCGTCAGACGCCTCGACATCGGCGGCAAGCTGTTCGAGCCTTTTGGCGATGGCAAGGTCGATGGAATTGAACGCCGCGGGGCGGTTCAGGGTGAGGGTGGCGACCGCGCCGTCTATTCTGAGCAGCGCGGGATCGTCGGGCAGGGACGTGGTGGAGGCAGGGGTTGACATGGCAAAAAATCCCGGCAGGAGATTGTGGCTGTAAATAGATCGCAGAAGGGGTGGGGTGACAATACCTGCTCCGGACCCGCTTTGTCCCCGCTCTTGCGCCTTGGCGAGTTATCGGGCCAAATGGCCGTAGCCTTCGTTTGGGACGGACACGAGCGCCGCTCTGTCGGGCGAGGATAGCCAGCCAAAATCCGTAGGTCTTGAGAGGGGAAACGACATGGGTCATTTCCGTATCTGTAAAATTAGGCTGTCCCGATGACGCAAGGACCCGTTGTGATCGTTGGTGCCGGGCATGCCGGCTTTCAGGTTGCGGCCTCCCTGCGCCAGTCCGGCTTTGCTGGGCCGGTCGTCGTGATCAATGACGAGGCGCATCTGCCCTATCAGCGGCCGCCTTTGTCCAAGGCCTATATCAAGGGTACGGCAGGGCCGGAGAGCCTGTTCTTCCGGCCGGAAAAATTCTACGTCGACCAGAAGATCGAGCTTGTTCCGGATCGCGCCACCGCGATCGACCGCGCCGCGCGCAAGGTGAAGCTCGCCTCCGGACGCGCGCTCGACTACGGCCACCTGGTGCTCGCGACCGGCGCCCGCAACCGCCTGATCGACCTGCCCAACGCCAATCTGCCGGACGTGAAATACTTGCGCATCCTCGACGAGAGCGAGGGCTTACGCGCCTGCATCGGCTCGCACCGGCGCGTGATCGTGATCGGCGCCGGCTTTATCGGGCTTGAGTTTGCCGCGACTGCAAGGATCAAGGGGCTGGAGGTCGACGTGCTCGAGCTCGCAAACCGCGTGATGGCGCGCGCGGTGACCGCTGAAGTCTCCGACTATTTCCAGGAGCGGCATCGCGCGAGCGGCATTCGCATCCATCTCGGCGTGATGGCAACCGCTATCGAAGCATCAAACGGCAAGGTGTCGGGCGTCAGCCTCAGCGACGGCCGTCATCTGCCGGCGGATCTCGTCGTAGTCGGCGTCGGCGTACTGCCGAACGTCGAGTTGGCCGCCGAAGCGGGCCTGCCGGTCGCCTCCGGTATCATCGTCAACGAGCATCTCTTGACCGCTGACGCCAACATCTCGGCAATCGGTGATTGTGCGCTGTTTGCGAGCTCCCGCTTCGGCGCCTCGCTGCGGCTGGAATCGGTGCAGAACGCTACTGATCATGCGCGTTGCGTGGCGGCACGGCTCACAGGCGACGACAAGCCCTATGACGGCGAGCCCTGGTTCTGGAGCGACCAGGGCGACGACAAGCTGCAGATCGCGGGGCTCACCACCGGCTACGACCGCGTGGTGCTGCGCGGCGATCCGGTGCAGAAAGCATTCTCGGCCTTCTGCTATCACGGCGACAAGCTTCTAGGCATAGAATCCGTCAACCGCGCCGGCGATCACATGTTCGGCCGCAGGCTGCTCGGCATGCACCGCTCGATCACGCCCGAGCAGGCGGCCGACCAGAGCTTCGATCTGAAGAAGGCGCTGGCGTAGCGGAGAAGAATTGCGGATGGGCTCTACCCATCCTAGGAATCTTGATCGCCCGGAGCGAGCGCTTCGCTCACCTCCGTTGGCTCCGGCATCGAGGGCGCTGCACCCATCCGCTGCACGCAGATCGAGGCGGCTGCGTTTGCGTAGACGAGGGCATCGTAAAGTGCGGCCTCACTCGCGAGCTGTGCGGCCAGCGCGCCGACGAAGCAGTCGCCGGCACCTGTCGTGTCGACGGCCTTCACCTTGCGGCCGGCGACAAGGTGATGCTCGCCGCCCGCGAGCGCCACCACGCCGCGACTGCCGAGGGTCACGCAAATGATCATTGCTGGACCCTGGTCCAGAGACTTGGCCGCATCGACGATACGGGCGATGTCGTCGTCCTCGCGAAGCTTGGTGTTCGCGAGCAAGCCGAGCTCGGTCTCGTTGAGCACGAGGATGTCGACGAGATCGAGCAGGTCCGTATCGCACGGCTGCGCCGGTGCCGGATTGAGGATGGTGAGCGCGCCGACCGCGCGGGCCTTTTGGAAGAAGGCCTTGATCGTGAGCAAGGGAATTTCGAACTGGCTGACCGCGACGTCGCCTTTTGCCAGTGCCGGCTGCACGACATCCTCTGTGCTCAAAAGCCCATTCGCGCCGGGAATCACGACGATGGTGTTGTCGGCATTGGCAAGCGTGATGATCGCCGTTCCCGTGTGCGCGTCGGTGGTATCGGCAACCAGGCTGACGTCCACCGCCTGGGCCTCCAGGAAGGCCCTCAGCTCCGTCCCAAACGCATCCTTGCCGAGCCGCCCGATCAGCGCGGTGCTCCCACCGAGCTTGGCGGCGGCCACCGCCTGGTTGGCGCCCTTGCCGCCGGGGAAATACAGCACTTGTTTCCCCGCAACCGTCTCGCCGACCTGCGGATGGCGCTCCGCTGTCGCCACCACATCCATATTGATGCTGCCGGCGACAAACACGCGCCCCATGAAATGTTTCCTCGAAAATCTCTTATTTGAGCATGATCTTCTCGGAAAAACGGGACCCACTTTTCCGGATCATGCTCTAGACCCTGACCTCGAATTCCTGCCGGACTTTTTCGATGTCGGCAAGTGTCGGCAGGCCGGCCTCGTTGCCGAGGCGCTGGATCTTGTAGGTCGAGGCTGCGCGCGCAAAATCGAAATGCTCGTGCCAGCTCGCGCTCGGGTTGGCGAGGTAGGAATAGATATAGGCTCCATGGAAGACATCGCCGGCACCGTTGGTGTCGATCACGCGCTCGCGGGAGATCGGCATCGCAGGCAGGGCGTGAACGGCGCCGGTCTCGTCGTACCAGAACAGGCCCTTCTCGCCCATGGTGACGCCGCCGACCCGGCAGCCGCGACTCTTGAGATAATCGAGCATTTTCTCCGGCGTCAGATCCATCTGCTCGCACAGCCGCTCGGCGACGATCGCGACATCGATGTATTGCAGGAGCTCGTGGGTGTTGGTGCGCAGGCCGCCCCCGTCGAGCGAGGTCAGAATGCCGTCCTCGCGGCAGAGTTTGGCGTAATGGATCGCGGCGTCCGCCTGGTGGCCGTCGATATGCAGTGCGCGGCAGCCGCCGAGATTGAGCAGCGGAAAGGGATGGATATGCTTGTCATCGCGGCAGCGCACGATCGCGCGCTTGCCATCTTTGGGCATGATGAAGGACAGCGACGACGAATTGACCTTGCGCGGGTGAATCGAGATTCCGTATTTCGCGCTCATATCGTGGAACATGCGCCCGAGCCAGTCATTGGCCACCGTGGAGATCAGGTCCGGCACGATGCCGAGCTTGGCGCAGCAGAACGCCGCCGTGACCGCGTTGCCGCCAAAGGAGACCGCATAGGCCTCGGCCACATGCTTTTCGTCGCCGGTCGGCAAATGGTCGGTGATGAAGGTGACGTCGATATAGGTTTGTCCGATGAAGAGGGCCTGCATAAGCTATCCGTCTTGGTGGGTGGTCCTGGCCGGCGCAACCAGATTAGCACCGGTTAAAAGCGCACAATCGCTGAAATTATACGCAAAATATGCCGTCCGGGTCGCTTGAGCTGACGCCTGCCCCCGGGGCATCGTCGGGTTCTGCCGTCCGGCCCGTCAATAGCTTGCTGCCGGCTGTGTTCCAAGAGAATAGAAGGCGATCAGGGGAGGACGTTGCGCCATGATTACAGGACTTGATCACATTGTGGTCCTGGTCGAGGACATCAAGGCCGGGTTGGCGGCTTACGAGACACTGCTTGGCCGCGCGCCGTCCTGGCAGAACAGCGGTGACGGTGCCGATCGCGTGCTGTTCACGCTCGACAATATGAGCCTGGAGCTGATGGCGCCACACGGTTTCAGCGTGCCTGCCGACCGGATCCGCGACGTCATCAAGGCCTCTGGCGAAGGGCTTGCGAGCCTATGCTTTGGAACGAGCGACATCGCCAAAATGCATCGTCGGCTCGACCGCGTCGCGCTCAAGCCCGAACCGGTCGCGGAGGTCGAAAGCAGCGATTCCGTCTCCGGCGCCGTGATGCACTGGAAGCGCACCCGCGCGGCGACCGACCTCACCCGCGGTGTGCGGATGTTCTTTCTCGAGCTTGGCCGGGAACGCCCGCGCGCGGCTGCGACGGTTGAGACGCCGGTGCTCGGGCTCGACCATGTCGTGGTCTCGACCGAGGACCCCGAGCGGGCCGCGGCGCTCTATGGTGCGCGTCTTGGACTGGATATGGCGCTCGATCGCACCCACCAGGACTGGGGACAATTGATGTTCTTCCGTTGCGGCGATCTCATTGTCGAGGTGGTGCGCCGACCGGGCGCGACCGGCGACCGGCTGCACGACAGACTCTGGGGCCTGAGCTGGCGCGTCGCCGATATCGATGCGGCGCGGAGGCGGCTGGTCGATGCCGGTATCGACGTCTCCGAGGTGCGCACCGGCCGCAAGCCGGGCACTCGGGTGATGAGCGTGCGCTCCGGCACCTGCGGCATCCACACGCTGTTACTGGAGCGGACGCCGCGCGAGGCGGGAGCATGATCCGGAAAAGTGTGTAGCAGTTTTCCGAAGAGATCATGCTCAATCGAAAGCGCCGCGGCGCGACAAGTGCGCAGGAGCATGCTAAGTCCATCGCTCGGCCAACTTGAGCGACTGCTTTGGCGAAGGCAAAACGAATTTTGAAATGGCAGCGCGACCCCGAGGGGATGCGGCTTCGCATCCTCGAGGCTGCCAAGCAGGAGTTCGCCAATCATGGGCTGGCCGGCGCGCGGGTCGACCGGATTGCGGCCAAGGCCGACGCCAACAAGCGCATGTTGTACTACCATGTCGGCAACAAGGAGGACCTCTATCTTGCGGTCCTCGAAGGCGCCTATGAAAAGATCCGTGCCGAGGAACGCGAGCTTGATCTCGAACATCTCGAGCCATCAGAGGCGATCCGGCGCCTAATCGAGTTCACCTGGAACTATTTCCTGGTCAATCCTGAATTCCTGGCGCTGCTCAACAGCGAGAACCTCGCGCGCGCCAAGCATCTGAAGCGCTCGATCAAGGTCAAGTCGATGCACTCGCCTTTTGTCGAGATGATCCGCACCGTGGTGAATCGCGGCGTCGAGAGCGGCGATTTCCGGGTCGCGGTTGATCCCGTGCAGCTCTACATCTCCATCGCCGCACTCGCCTTCTTCTATCTCTCAAACAGCGCTACCTTGAGCGTGGTCTTCGGCCGCAACCTCTTGTCTCAGGACGCCAAGGATGAACGCCTCGATCACATGGTCGGTCTCGTGCTCGCCGCGCTCACCGGAAAATCCTTTGCCTTGTTCGGGCGGAACAGGCCGGCGAAGCGGCGTATGTCGGTCGCGCAGACCGTGTGAAGGGCGTACTGGCCGCTTGTTCGGCGTTATCGTCCGGCTTGCGCGGAGCACGACGACGTGGCCCGCATGAGCGTAGCGACACGCAGGACAACGCGCGCGATATGTCCCGGATATCGCTTCGCTCATTCGGGCTACGATCGCGGATTAGGCGGTGACGGTTTGACAGGTATTTATCCAACGGGTTAATTTCTCGTCCTGGCATGTTAGCCGACGCGAAGAAATCATCTTCGCCTCATGGAGCAAGCAACAGCACAGCCCGCAAGGGTCGAATGAACGCGCATGGGAGGGCAACAATGAAAAAATGGATGGTGGTGGCCGCGCTCGCCGCAAGCATTGCGGCGCGCCATCCACGATAGTGATCTCCTGACGAGATCGCTGACCGCAAGGGGTTTCGCCGCCTCCGTTCATCCGGACTGGGCGGCGCGATCGCCGCTGCATCAGGAAAGACCAGCTATCCCGCAGGAGCAAACGATATGACCACCCGACGCCTCGGCCTGATCATGAACGGCGTGACTGGCCGCATGGGGCTGAACCAGCATTTGATCCGCTCCATCGTCGCGATCCGCGAGCAGGGCGGCGTCAAGTTGAGTAACGGCGATCGCGTGATGCCGGATCCGATCCTGATCGGCCGCAATGCCGACAAGGTCGAGCGGCTGGCAAAGCAATTCAAGATCGAGCGCTGGACCACCGATCTTGACAAGGCGCTGGCCGACAGGAACGACACCGTGTTCTTCGATGCCGCGACCACGCAGGCGCGGCCGGGCCTTTTGACCCAGGCGATCAACGCCGGCAAGCATGTCTATTGCGAGAAGCCGATCGCGACCGCTTTCGAGGAAGCGCTCGCCGTGGTCAGGCTCGCGAATGCAAAAGGCCTCAAGCATGGCACAGTGCAGGACAAGCTGTTCCTCCCGGGCTTGAAGAAGATCGCTTTCCTGCGCGACTCCGGCTTCTTCGGCCGCATGCTCTCGGTGCGCGGCGAGTTCGGCTATTGGGTGTTCGAAGGCGGCTGGCAGGAGGCGCAGCGGCCGTCCTGGAATTATCGCGCCGAGGACGGCGGCGGCATCATCCTCGACATGGTCTGCCACTGGCGCTACGTGCTCGACAATCTCTTCGGCGAGGTCGAAAGCGTGAGCTGCATCGGCAACACCGATATTCCCGAGCGCCATGACGAGGCGGGCAAGAAATACAAGGCGACCGCTGACGATTCGGCTTACGCCACCTTCATCCTGAAGGGCGGCGTGATCGCCCATATCAACATGTCCTGGGTGACGCGGGTCTATCGCGACGACCTCGTGACCTTCCAGGTCGACGGCACGCTCGGCTCGGCGGTCGCAGGGCTTACCGACTGCATGATCCAGGCGCGCCAGGCGACGCCGCGGCCGGTGTGGAATCCGGACGAGAAGCGACTACACGATTTCTATGCCGACTGGCAGAAGATGCCGGACAATGTCGTCTACGACAACGGCTTCAAGGAGCAATGGGAGATGTTCATCCGCCATGTCTGCGAGGATGCTCCTTACAAATACACGCTGCTTGAAGGCGCCAAGGGCGTGCAACTTGCCGAATGCGCGCTGCAAAGCTGGAAGGAGCGGCGTTTTGTTGATGTCGCGCCAATCAAGCTGTAGCGAGCACGGAGAAAATCCATGAACAAGCCGGTACCGCCGATGTCCATGCGGTCGTTGAAGCTTCCAAAGGCCGACGGCTCGCTCGAGACCTATTGCCTCGCGGCCTCGCGCAGCTTTCCCTCTAAGCTGGAAGGGGCCCTGAACCGCGTCGCCTTCTCTGCCGCGCATACAGTTGCGAACCCGCTGGCCGACGTCGATCCGTGGCTGTCGGCCGCGGTCGATTGGGACAGAACGATTGCCTTTCGCGAGCACGTCTGGGACCTCGGCCTCGGCGTTGCGGAGGCCATGGACACCGCGCAGCGCGGCATGGGGCTGGACTGGCGGACCTCGCTGGAACTGATCACGCGCTCGGTGCGCGCCGCAAAGGCACGCGGCAATGCCCTGGTGTTCTCGGGCGCCGGCACCGATCATCTCGCCGTGGAAGACGCCAAAGGCCTCGATGACGTGATCCGCGCCTATGAGGAGCAGATCGAGGCGATCGAGAAGGTCGGCGGCCGCATCATCCTGATGGCCTCCCGCGCGCTGGCGAAGCTTGGCCGCCATGCCGAGGACTACGCACAGGTCTACGACCGCGTGCTGTCGCAGGTCCGCGAGCCCGTGATCATCCATTGGCTCGGCGACATGTTCGATCCGGCGCTTCACGGCTATTGGGGCACCGCCGATCTCGACAAGGCGATGGACATCGCGGTTGCCATCATCAACGCCAATGCGGCCAAGGTCGATGGCGTGAAGGTCTCGCTGCTCGACAGGCAGCGCGAGATCGACATGCGCCGGCGGCTTGATGCGCGGGTCAAGATGTACACCGGCGACGACTTCAATTATGCCGAGCTGATCGCCGGCGACCAGCAGGGCTTTTCGCATGCGCTGCTCGGCATTTTCGATGCGATCGCGCCGGCTGCATCCTACGCGCTGTCGCGGCTGGCTGCCGGAGACGAGGCCGGCTTCCACGACGCGCTGGGCCCGACCGTGCCGCTGTCGCGCCATATCTTCAAGGCGCCGACGCGCTTCTACAAGACCGGTGTGGTGTTCATGGCCTATCTCAACAGCCACCAGGATCATTTCATCATGGTCGGCGGGCAGGAGAGCGCGCGCTCGACCTTGCATTTGGCTGAGCTGTTTCGTCTGGCCGACAAGGCCGGCCTGCTTGCCAATCCCGAGCTGGCGACAGAGCGCATGAAGGCGGTCCTCGCGGTTCGCGGGATCGAAGCGTGATGCGCGACTTTTCTTTCGACCATCATTGGCTGTCGCTGAACACAGCGACGGTCCGCAAGCAGGGCGACCTCGTCGCGATCGTCGAGGCCTGCGCGCGCTATCGTATCCGGGCTATCGATCCCTGGCGCGACCAGGTCGCTGCCGTTGGCCTCGATCGCGCTGTGCGTGCCGTGCGCGATGCTGGGCTGGAGCTATCAGGCTATTGCCGCGGTGGCATGTTCACCTCCGACGCTGCGCACCGCACCGAAGTCCGCGACGACAACCGCCGCTGCGTCGACGAGGCCAAGGCGCTCGGCGCGCCTTGCGTCGTGCTGGTGGTGGGCGGCCTGCCGCAATATTCGCGGTCTGGAAGTATCGCGTCGAAGGATATCGCGGCCGCGCGCACGCAGGTCGAGGACGCGATCGGCGAGATGCTCGACTATGCGAGGGAGGCAAAGATGCCGCTGGCGATCGAACCCTTGCATCCGACCTATGCCGCCGACCGCGCCTGCGTGAACACCACAAGACAGGCGCTCGACATCTGCGACCGGCTCGATCCCAGTCGAACCGGGGCGCTGGGGGTCGCGCTCGACGTCTATCACATCTGGTGGGACCCCGAATTGATGGCCCAAATCGCGCGCGCCGGGCGCGACCGTCTGCTTGCCTTCCACGTCTGCGACTGGCTGGTGCCGACCAAGGACATTCTCAACGACCGCGGCATGATGGGCGACGGCGTCATCGACATCCGCGCGGTCCGCGCCGCAGTAGAGGCGCAAGGCTATGCCGGCTATTCCGAGGTCGAGATATTCTCCAACGACTGGTGGGATAGGCCGATGGATGAGGTCTTGCGCACCTGCGTCGAGCGGCATCGGACGGTGGTGTGAACGGCACCGCCGTCATTGCGAGGAGCAACGCGACGAAGCAATCCAGAGTCGCGCGTGTGGCTCTGGATTGCTTCGCGGAGCCTGTCATCGGCCCGCGCATCGCGCGGACCCGTTGGCTCGCCATAACGCTACGCCGTCACACACGGCACACTCAAAAACCCGCGAAACCGCACCCGCCCGCCGCGCACAGGCTCGCCGCTCAGCGCATAATTTGGGAACCGCGCCAGAAACCGCGAGATTGCGATCGCGCCTTCCAGCCGCGCCAGCGCCATGCCGGCGCATTGATGGGCGCCGGTGGCGAAGGCGAGGTGGCGATTGGGGCTGCGCGCGATGTCGAAAGTTTCTGGATCGGGGAATTGCGCGGGGTCGCGGTTGGCGGCGCCGATGCCGAGCGTAATCGAGGTGCCGGCTTCGATCGTGACGCCGCCAAGCTCGACGCGCTCGGTGGTCATTCGGTTGCCGAGCTGGTTGGAGCTCTCGTAGCGCAGCATCTCCTCGATCGCGGTCTTGATCAGCTCGGGACTTTCGATGAGCCGCTGCTTCTGAGCCGGATGATTCAATAGCGCCACCAGCCCGTTGCCGATCAGGTTGGTCGTGGTCTCATGCCCCGCGTTGAGCAGGAAGATGCAATTCTGCAGGAGCTCCTTCTCGCTCAGCCGCTCGCCATTCGGCTCGCCCTGGATCAGCCGCGTCAGTACATCGCGTTCGGGATTGCCCGGCTTGGCGCGGCGGCGCGCGACCAGCGTTTCCAGATACACGAGAAAATCCGCAACCGCCTTGTTGCCGCGCGCAAAAACCTCCGGCGAGATCACGGGCTCGAGCGCGCCCAGGATCGCCAGCGACCAGTCCCGCAGCGGTCCGCGCTCCTCATGAGGCACGTCGAGCAGGTTGCCGATCACCTCGACTGGGATGGCCGAGGCGAAATCGCCGATCAGCTCGAAATCGCCCTTGGCCGCGATGGCATCGAGCAGCCGGTCGACCAGCGCGATCAGAGCCGGTTCCATCTCGGCAATCGCGCGCGGCGACAGCGCGCCCATGATCAGCCGCCTCACGCGGGTGTGCGCCGGCGGATCATTGAAGACGAGACTTGTGGTGTGATGCTCGTAGAGCAGCGAGCTGCCGTATTTCGGCGCAAACTCCTTTTTCTTGTCAGAGGAGAACGCCTTGGTGTTCTTGTAGGCGGTGACCAGGTCGTCGTAGCGGGTCAGGAAGTAGCAGCCGTTGGGCAGGCGTTTGACCGGCTCGTTGTCCCGCAACGCGCGATAAGTCGGGTAGGGGTTTGCATAAAACTCCGGCGTCAGCTTCTCGAGATCGAAGCTCGCTGCCAGCTCGCGTGCGTTTCCATTCATCGCGCAAAACCCGCACTGGGTGTCAAATTGGTTTCACTTGCAACGACGTTAGACCGCGTTACCGGGCCGCGCAACACCAATCGGATCGAGGTGGCAGATTGCATCGCAGGGCTCGCCTCAGTGACGCCGCGGGCAAGGCTTGGATGCAGAGCCTCATGCCGTATTTGCGCTTTGAGGGAAGGCGCGGCACAGTCTACAGTCCGCCTGCCTTGATAGCTCACGGGAAACAAGATGCACGTCCGCGCTGATGCATCCACCGAAACTGCGCCGGAGACCACTCCGGAGTCTGCTCCGATTTGGCCCGACGAGATCTTTGCGATATTGCAACGCTTCGACGTCCGCCAGGTGCCCTACGTGCCGGACGCCGGCCATTCGCGGCTGATCGAGCGCGTGCTCGCTTCCTCCACCATGCGCGGCATTCCGTTGACGACGGAAGAGGAGGGGGTGGCGCTTATGGTCGGCGCCTGGGCCGGCGGTCAGCGCTGCGCGCTGTTGATGCAGTCGAGCGGGGTCGGCAATTGCATCAACATGCTGTCGCTGACGCAAATCTTCCGCTTTCCGTTTCTCACGCTCGTGACCATGCGCGGGGAGTGGGGCGAGTTCAATCCATGGCAGGTGCCGATGGGCGCGAGCACGCAAGATGTGCTCGAACTTTCGGGCATCAGGGTGCTGCGCGCTTCGCATGCGCAGGAAGTGCGCGAGGTGGTCGAGGCCGCCGCAGGCCAGGCCTATAATGCGCTGACGCCGACGGCAGTGTTGCTGTCGCAGCGGCTGATCGGCGCCAAGGTGTTTGTGAAATGAGCAAGGCTAATCTCCTCGACCGGCGTGACGTCGTCAAAACGCTGCTCGCGAACCGAAGGGATATGATCGCGATCGGCGGCCTTGGCGCCTCGACCAACGACATCACCGCTGCCGGTGACCACGCCCGCAACTTCTATCTGTGGGGCGGCATGGGTGGTGCGGCGATGATGGGGCTTGGCCTCGCATTGGCGCGGCCGAAGCTGCCGGTGCTGGTGATCACCGGCGACGGCGAGATGTTGATGGGCATGGGGAGCCTCGCGACCATCGGTCTGCAGAAGCCTGCCAATCTCTCGATCATCGTGCTCGACAATGAATGCTACGGCGAAACCGGTGGGCAGATGAGCCACACCGCCTCTGCCGCCGATCTGGTCGGCGTGGCCAAGGCATGCGGGATATTGGACAGCCGCGCCATTTCGACCATGGCGGAGGTGGGGGCTTTCGCGGACGCGATCGAGGACATCTCCGCCGGGCCGCGCTTTGCCAGCGTGAAGATCGATGCCGGCGATCTCGAGCGCGTGCTGCCGACGCGAGATGGTAATTTTATACTGACGCGCCTCCGCGGCGACTTGGGATTGGCCCCGATCTAAAGACTTCTGATACACGAAAAATCCCCGCATACGGCATCTCGACACATGCGGGTCGAGTTGCGCCGCAAAAAAAATTGACTTTCGTCGTAGGTGAGTGCTTACTCACAAGATGAGCACACTCCGCATGACCGGTGATCTGCGGCGCCAGTTGATCCTGGGCGCTGCCAAGCGCTGCTTCGCCCGCCATGGCTTTGCCGGCACCACGACCAAGAGCGTGGCGGCGGCAGCCGCCATTTCGGAGGCGCTGCTGTTCAAGCACTTTCCGTCCAAAGCGGCACTCTATGCGGAGATCCTGGCCGAGGAATGCGAGGCCGATCCGGAACTCGCCCATCTGCTTGGCCAGGAGCCGTCGACGGCGACGCTGGTCGAACTGATGCGGGGTATGGTCAGCCATTTCCTTGAGATCTCGGACGGCCCGGACGAGGAGGAGGCGCAGCGGCTGCGACTGATGGTCACAAGCCACCTTGAGGATGGCGAGTTCGCGCGCCTGCTCTATGCCAAGATCGAAAAGCTGGTCGGCAACATGTTCGTCGCCTCGCTGGAGCGTGCGATTGCCGCAGGTGATGCGACGCGCATCGGCAGCGAGCCGCTCAATTTGTTCTGGTTCGCCCATCACACCGTGATGTCGGCGGCGATGACGCGGCTCTCCGCGACGCATTGTCTCTCTTACGGCGACGCCAGCCGCCTCGATCGCCAGCTGTGCGACTTCCTGCTGCGGGGAATCGGACTTACCGAGGCCGCAATTGCTTCTCATTTGGACCGCCAGTTGACGCTCGCTATGGCGCCAACGGCGATTGCAGAAAGAGCATGACATGAATATCGCGACCGAACCCAGGATATCGGGCAAGCCCATCGAGGAGCCGTCGCGCAAGCGCCCGGTGCGCATGGTGCTGTGGTTCATCATCGTCGGAAGCTTGCTGGCAGCGCTGGTTGGCGGCCTCGTCTGGTTCAACTACTTCCGCAGCCAGATGATCGCGCAGTTCTTCGCCAACAATAAGCCGCCGCCGATGAGTGTCAGCGTCGTCGAGGCGAAGTCCGAAGTCGTGCCGAACCTCCTGACTGCGGTCGGCGAGCTCGCTGCCGTCCACCAGGTCAATGTCACTTCCGACGTGTCGGGCCGCGTCACCGAGATCAAGTTCGCGCCGGGCGCCCATGTCGCACAGGGCACGCCGCTGGTGCAGTTGTTCGATGCGCCCGATCAGGGCGATCTTGCCAATTTCAAGGCGCAGGCGACCGTCGGGCGGCTGCAGCTCGATCGCGCCAAGCAGCTCGCCGAGCGCCAATTCGGCCCCCAGTCGACCGCTGACCAGGCCCAGGCCACCTATGACCAGGCGCTCGCCAACATCGCCAAGACCGAGGCGATCATCTCGCAAAAGCTGGTGCGGGCGCCCTTCGCCGGCGAGCTCGGCGTGCGCCATGTCGAGGTCGGACAATACCTGACCGCGGGCACCGCCGTCGTCTCGCTAACCGACCTGTCCGAGCTCTACGCCAACTTTAATTTGCCGGAGAGGGAGTCTGGCCAGCTCAAAGTCGGCCAGATCGTGCGGCTCGGCGTCGACGCCTATCCGGGCCGGGTGTTCGAAGGCAAGATCACGACCATCGAGCCGCAGGTTGCGACCGATACGCGCAATATTCGCGTCCAGGCCACGATTGCCAACCCCGATGAACTCTTGAAGCCCGGCATGTTCGTCTCCACCACTGTGGTTTTGCCGGACAAGCCGCCGGTCATCACGGTTTCAGAGACAGCCGTGGATTACACCCTCTACGGCGACTCCGTCTTCCTCATCACCGAGAAGAAGTCGGACGACGGCAAGACCAGCCTGACTGCGGTGCGCACCTTTGTGCAGACCGGCAATCGGGTGAACGGCCGCGCCGAGATCCTTAAAGGGTTGAAGCCGGGAGACCGGGTGGTTGCGGTCGGCCAGTCCAAGCTGCAATCGGGTGCTGCGGTTGCGCTTTCGACCGATCCGCCGCCGCCGATTCCGGCTCAGGCACCGCGATACTAAGCGCCGCCCTACCGGCGCCACGAACGCTCGAAGTTGGCAAGGCAATTGGCGTGGCCCGCGCGCGGGTCGTGCCCGAACTCAAGAACACGAGATCGCCGCGATGGCTTTAACCGATATCTTCATCCGACGCCCGGTGCTGTCGGTCGTAGTCAGCATGCTGATCCTTCTGATCGGCCTTCGCGCGGCGATGGTGCTGCCGATCCGGCAGTATCCGAAATTGTCGAACACGGTCGTCAACGTCACGACCGTCTATCCGGGCGCGTCCGCGGATCTGATCCAGGGCTTCATCACCACCCCGATCGAGCAGGCGGTCGCTTCCGCCGAAGGTGTCGACTACATCACCTCGTCCTCGGTGCTCGGCACCTCTACGATCCAGGTCTACATCAAGCTCAACTTCGATCCAAACCAGGCGCTCACCGAAGTGCTCGCCAAGGTCAATTCGGTCAAATACCTCATTCCAAAGGAGTCCAACGACCCGATCGTCACCAAGACCACCGGTCAAACCACGGCGGTGATGTATATCGGATTCTCCAGCGAGCACCTGAGCGGCAGCGCGATCTCCGACTATCTGACGCGCGTGGTGCAGCCGGTGCTGTCCACCGTCGACGGCGTGGCGTCGGCCGATATTTTGGGCGGCCAGACCTTTGCGATGCGGCTCTGGCTCGATCCGGTGAAGATGGCCGGGCGCAGCGTGGCGCCGGCGGACGTGTCGGCCGCGATCGCGGCCAACAACTTCCAGGCCGCCGCAGGTCAGGCCAAAGGCTACTTCATGGTTTCCAACGTCACGGCCAACACCGATCTGCAGAACGTCGACCAGTTCAAGCGCATGATCGTCAAGGCCAAGGACGGCGGCTTCGTGCGCATGGAGGATATTGCAACCGTCGAGCTCGCCGCGCAAAGCACGGACGCCAGCGTCGCCTTCAACGGCGAGCACGCGATCTTCATCGGCGTGCAGGCGACCCCGCAAGGAAATCCGCTCAACATCGTCAGGGGCGTCCGCGCTCTGTTCCCCGAGATCGAGCGTAACCTGCCGCCGTCGCTGAAGATGAAGGTGGCTTACGACTCCACCAAGTTCATCCAGTCGTCGATCGACGAGGTGGAGAAGACGCTCGGTGAAGCCGTCATCATCGTGGTGGTCGTGATCTTCCTGTTCCTGGCGTCGCTGCGCTCGGTGGTCATTCCCGTCGTCACCATCCCGCTGTCCCTGATCGGCGTCTGCAGCATGATGCTGGCGATGGGCTTCTCCTTCAACCTGTTGACGCTGCTCGCCATGGTGCTCGCCATCGGCCTCGTGGTCGACGACGCCATCGTGGTGGTGGAGAACATCCACCGCCATCTCGAAGAGGGTCTGCCACCGGTGCAGGCGGCCCTGAAGGGGGCGCGCGAGATCGTCGGTCCCGTCATCTCCATGACCATCACGCTTGCGGCCGTTTATGCGCCGATCGGCTTCCTCGGCGGCCTCACCGGTTCGCTGTTCCGGGAATTCGCGTTTACCCTGGCGGGCTCGGTGATCGTGTCGGGCGTGATTGCGCTCACACTGTCGCCGATGATGTGCTCGGTGTTCCTGAAGAGTGCGGAAGAGGGGCGTTTTGCAAAACTCGTCAACCGGGTGTTCGGCGCGATGACGCGCTGGTACGGGCGCAGGCTCGACCGCACGCTCGACTATCGCCCGATCACCGGCCTGTTCGCGTTGACGATTCTGGGCCTCGTCGGCTTCCTCTATCTGCACACCTCCAAGGAGCTCGCCCCGGAAGAGGACCAGGGCATCGTGTTCGCGGTGACCAAGGCGCCGAAATACGCCAATATCGATTATCTCGATTTCTATGGCGACAAACTCGACAAGGCGTTCCAGAAGTTTCCGGAAACCGACCTGCGCTTCGTGCTGAATGGCATCAACGGTCCACAGGGCGGCATCGCCGGCATGCTGCTCAAACCCTGGGACGAGCGCAAGCGCTCCTCGATCGCGCTGAAGCCGCTGGTGCAGAAGGAGCTGTCCAATATCGAGGGCATCAATGCCTTCGCTTTCAACCTGCCGCCGCTGCCGGGCGGACCGGGCGGCCTGCCGGTTCAGATGGTGATCAACTCGACGCAGGGCTTCCAGTCCGTCTATGAGCAGATGACGAGGTTGAAGGATGCGGCGCGCAAGAGCGGCCTGTTCATCGTCACCGACTCTGACCTCGAGTTCAACCAGCCGGTGGTGCGGATCAAGGTCGATCGTTCCAAGGCCCAAGACCTCGGCATCAACATGCAGAACATCGGGTCTGCGTTCGCAACCCTGCTGGGCGGCAACTATGTCAACCGCTTTAACCTGGAGGGCCGCTCCTACCAGGTCATTCCGCAGGTGCCGCGTGAAAATCGCCTGACCCCGGAATCGCTCGGCGGCTATTACGTAGCGACCGCGACCGGCTCGCAGCTGCCGCTGTCGACGGTGGTCTCGATCGAGACCGGGACCGATCCGAACTCACTGACCCACTATAACCAGCTCAACTCCGCAACCTTCCAGGCCGTGCCGATGCCCGGCGTCACCGTCGGTCAGGCGGTGGACTTCCTGGAGGGCGAGGCGAAGAAGCTGCCGCAGGGCTTCAGCCACGACTATCTCGCTGACTCCCGCCAATATGTGCAGGAGGGCAACCAACTCGCCATCACCTTCGCGTTCGCGCTGATTATCATCTTCCTGGTGTTAGCGGCCCAGTTCGAAAGCTTGCGCGACCCGCTGGTCATCATGATCAGCGTGCCCATGGCGATCGTCGGCGCGTTGATCCCGCTGTTCTTCGGCGCGGCGACGATGAACATCTACACGCAGGTCGGGCTTCTGACCCTGGTCGGGCTGATTTCCAAGCACGGCATTCTGATGGTGGAGTTCGCAAACGAACTGCAGCTCAAGGAAGGGCTCGACCGCCGATCAGCGATCGAAATGGCGGCGCGCGTCCGGCTCCGCCCGATCCTGATGACGACGGCTGCGATGGTCACGGGCCTGTTGCCGCTGTTGACCGCAACGGGCGCGGGCGCTGCCAGCCGCTTCTCGATCGGTCTTGTCGTCGTCGCCGGCATGTCCATTGGCACGCTGTTCACGCTGTTCGTGCTGCCGGCGGTCTATGTGGCGATCGCGACCGATCACCGCGCCGAGGCGACCTCCGAGCGGAACAAGGAGATTGCCGAGATCGATCTCGGCCGGCAGCTCAAGCCGACCTGATCACGGTAAGTCCAGGTGAACGGACCAATCAGCGCGGGCGGCCGAATGGGCCGCCCGTTGCCGTTTGAGCCTCGCGATCCCGCCGACCCTACTGGCCCTGGCGACGTCGAATGATCCTGTTGCGCTGCGGCAAGAGACAAGATTAGGCCTTCTTGCTAGAAGTGGTCCGATGACCATTTCTCTGCACCGGGATACGCCCCAAGGTCGCGGCCAAGGTCTTACAGTCGCGCCGTCGCAGCCTGCGGGTGCGGTGCAAGCGAAGGCTGCGCCGGCGGGGCAGGCCAGGAGCCGGCTGTTCATCAAGTATGTCGCCCTGTTCGTGGCTGTGGTCGGCGTCGCGCTGCTCTCGAACGGCATCTTCGAGGTCATCTTCTATTATCGGGAGCACAAGGCTGCCCTGATCCGCATTCAGCATGAGCAGGCGGTGGCGGCGGCGGGCAAGATCAGCCAGTTCGTCAAGGAGATCGAAAGCCAGCTCGGCTGGACCACGCAATTGCCCTGGTCGGCCAGCTCGATCGAGCAGCGTCGCTTCGACGCGCTCAGGCTGTTGCGCCAGGTGCCCGCCATCACCGAGCTCGCGCAGATCGATGCCAGTGGCAAGGAGCGCTTGCGCGTCTCGCGGCTTGCCATGGACGTCCTCGACAGCGGCATTGATCTCTCGAAAGATCCGAAATTCACCGAGGCTGTCGCGCACAAGGTCTATTACGGTCCGGTGTATTTCCGCAGGGAGTCCGAGCCCTATATGACGCTCGCGATCGCCGGCACGCGCAAGGACGCCGGCGTCACCATCGCGGAGGTCAATCTCAAGCTGATCTGGGACGTGGTTTCCCAAATCAAGGTCGGTGAGCATGGCCGCGCCTATGTGGTCGATGCGCGGGGACAGCTGATCGCGCATCCCGACATCAGCCTGGTGTTGCGCAACACCGACATGTCCAGGCTGGTCCAGGTGAAAGCGGCGCTTGCGGGCGAGGTGATGTCCGACGAGCTGCAGGGCGCGCCCAACATTCAGGGCCAGAAAGTCCTGACCGCATCCGCTCCGATACCCCCGCTGCGCTGGACCATGTTCGTCGAACTGCCGGTGGAGGAGGCCTATGCCTCGCTCTACGCGGCGCTGCAGCGGCTCGCCATCGTGCTGCTCGGAGCCTCGATCTTCGCGGTGCTCGCGGGAATCTTTCTGGCGCGGCGCATGGTCGGCCCGATCCAGGCGCTGCGTGCCGGCGCTGCGCGTATCGGCGGCGGTGACTTTTCTCAGCGTATCTCGATCAAGACCGGCGACGAACTCGAAGGTCTCGCCGACCAGTTCAACGACATGGGCGCACGGCTGCAGGAGTCCTATGCTGATCTGGAAAAGAAGGTCGAGAGCCGCACCGCGGAGCTGAGCGAGACGTTGCAGCAGCAGACAGCGACCGCCGACGTTCTTAAGGTCATGAGCCGCTCTGCATTCGACCTGCAGCCGGTCTTCAACACCATCATTCAGACGGCATGCCGGCTTTGCGAGGCCGAATTCGCCATGATTTTCGAGTTGCGCGGCGATCGTTACGAGATCGCGGCTGCCAACAATGCCGCCGAGGCTTTCGTCAAGCATGCGGCCGAACATCGACTCCCGCTGGGGCGAGGTTCACTGGTCGGCCGTACGGCGCAGGAACGCAAGCCGATTCATATTCCTGATTGCCTGGCCGATCCGGATTACGCGGCCATGGACTATTATGCGGTCGGCAAATATCGCACGATGCTGGGTGTCCCGCTGTTGCGGGAAGGCGCGCCGATCGGCGTCATCGGCATGATGCGGACGGCCGTTCGGCCGTTCAGCGACAAGCAGATCGAGCTGGTGACGACCTTTGCCGATCAGGCCGTGATCGCAATCGAGAACGTGCGGTTGTTCGAGGAAGTGCAGGCGCGAACCCAGGAGCTGTCGCAATCGCTAGACGATCTGCGCACCGCGCAGGACCGTCTGATCCAGACCGAGAAGCTCGCGTCGCTTGGTCAGCTCACCGCCGGCATCGCGCATGAGATCAAGAACCCGCTCAATTTCGTCAACAATTTTTCGGCGCTGTCGGGCGAGCTGATCGACGAGCTGAACGAGGTCCTCAAATCGACCAATCTCGACGACAAGACGAGAGAGGAGATCGACGAGCTCACGCACATGCTCAAGGCCAATCTCGAAAAGGTCGTGCAGCACGGCAAGCGCGCCGATTCGATCGTGAAGAACATGCTGTTGCATTCGCGCGAGGGAAGCGGTGAGCATCGCCCGGCGGATATCAACGCGATCCTCGAGGAAAGCCTCAATCTCGCATACCACGGCGCGCGGGCGGAAAAAGCCGGTTTCAACATCACGCTCAAGCGCGATCTTGATCCCAATGCAGGGATGGTCGATCTCTATCCGCAGGAGATCACGCGGGTGTTCCTGAACCTGATTTCCAACGGATTCTATGCCGCGACCAAGCGCAAGCAGTCGGGTGAAGCGGGCTTTGAGCCGACGCTCGCCGCATCAACCAGAAACCTCGGCAACAGGGTCGAAATCCGCATCCGCGACAACGGTACCGGCATTCCGCCCGAGGTGAAGGAGAAGATCTTCAATCCCTTCTTCACCACCAAGCCGGTCGGCGAAGGCACGGGGCTCGGCCTGTCGATGAGCCACGACATCGTGGTGAAGCAACATGGCGGCGCGATCGACGTCGATACGAAGCCAGGCGTCTTTACCGAGTTCATCATTACGCTGCCGCGCAAGCTCGCGGCGCAGGCAATTGCCGGAGGCGGGCGGGCGATATGACGGCGACCATTCTGTTTGTCGATGACGAGCCCGATCTCGAGGCACTGGTGCTGCAGAAGTTTCGCAAACGCATCCGCGAGGGCGCAGTCACCTTCATGTTCGCGCATGACGGGCTCGAGGCGCTGCAGTCGCTCGATGCGCACCCGCATGTCGACATGGTGGTCTCGGACATCAACATGCCGCGGATGGACGGGCTGTCGTTGCTTGCAAAGCTGCAGGAGGCCGAGGACAAGAAGTCGACCATCATCGTCTCCGCCTATGGCGACATGAGCAACATCCGCACCGCGATGAATCGCGGCGCGTTCGATTTCCTGACCAAGCCGATCGATTTCGCTGATCTTGAGACCACCATCGACAAGACCATCCGCCATGTCGAGATGCTGCGCGAGGCGCGGCGTCGCCAGGCGGAAGCCGAGCGGGCGCATGCGTCGCTGTCCCGCTATTTCTCGCCACAGATTGCAAGCCGCCTGGCCTGCGCCAATGGCGAGGGTGACGGCATGGAGGTGCAGTGGCGCGATGTCGCGACCATCTTCACCGACATCACCGGCTTCACTTCGCTGGTCGAGAGCGCGAAGCCCGAGGTGCTCGGCGAGCTTCTCAATGAATATGTCGGCGGCATGACCGACGTTGTGTTCGCTCATGAGGGCACGGTGGCAAAGATCATCGGCGATGCCATCCAGGTGCTGTTCAATGCGCCCGGCGACCAGCCTGACTTTGCCGCGCGTGCGGTTGCCTGCGCGCATGATCTCGATTCCTGGGCGCAAGAATTTCGCAAGCGCTGGAAGGCGAAGAACGTCAGCTTTGGCGCCACCCGTATCGGCGTGCATGCCGGGCCTGCGCTGGTCGGTAATTTCGGCGGCGGCCGGTTCTTCGACTACACGGCCTATGGCGACACCATCAACACCGCGGCGCGGCTGGAGGCTGCGAACAAATTCTTGGGGACTCGCATCTGCGTCAGCGCGACCGTCGCCGGCAGCGTGCCCGACTTTCAGGGCCGGCCGATCGGCGACCTGATGCTGCGCGGCCGCAGTGAGCCGCTGCGCGCCTTCGAACCGCTTCGGCCCGCGGACGTCCAGGCGCCGGCGATTGCGCAATACTCTGAAGCTTTCGCCAAACTCGAGGCCGGCGATGTCACCGCCATGCCGGCCTTCGCCGCGCTGGTCGGGTTGCATGCGGACGACCCGCTCGCCGGCTTTCATCTCAGGCGATTGTTGAACGGCGCCAAGGGCGTCCGCATGCAGCTCGAATAGAACGAGGGGAAAGACATGGTCAGCACCTTTGCCGCCGGCAACTACCGCTTCATTCCCTCCGTGTTCCAATATTCGAGCGGCGCGGTCGCGGAGGCCGGCTTTGAAATCGAGCGCGTGCGTTTCGATCGCCTCGTGCCGCTGGCCGAGGGCTTTGCGCAAATCGCAAGATACATCCAGGCCGACGGCCGCCCCCTGACATCGTTCTGTGCCTGTGAGCTGCGCTCGCCGGCAGCGTTCACCGATGAGGGCTTTCGTGCCTTCAACCTGCATTATGTGAGGACCCTGGCCGAATGGGGCATCTATGACGGCACCACCAACCCGGTGGCGCGGAGCAATGTCTGCCCGGAGATCGATCCGCCGGCCGAGCCGTCGTTCTATGCGTTCTCCTTCACCCGGCCGAGCCAGACGACGTCGCCGAGTTTCGTGATCGCGGGCGGTGCCGAGGCGCGCGAAGGTGCAGGCCCCTATGCGGAACGCATCGTCCGTTACCGTGATCTGTCGCCCGATGGTATCAGGGACAAGGTCCGTTTCACCACGAGCGCAATGGAGCAGCGCCTCGCCGCTTTTGGTTTTGGTTGGAAGGACTCGACCGGCGTACAGGCCTACTCCATCCGCGATTTCCATCCCGTGCTCGCCGACGAGCTCGTCCGCCGCGGCGCGACGCGCTCAGGGCTAACCTGGCACTTCGCCCGGCCGCCGGTGATCGATCTCGAATACGAGATGGATTGCCGCCGCGTGCTACGCGAGGTGGTGATTTGACCGTGCCATGGGAGCTGAGGTCACCTCTCCCCGGCGGGGAGAGGTCGGATCGCCTTGGCGATGCGAAGCATCGTCCTGGGCGATCCGGGTGAGGGGCCGCAGTTCCAACGAGAGACCGTAACCCCTCACCCGAATTGCTTCGCAATTCGACCTCTCCCTACGGGAGAGGTGCAACTCGCGGAAAGGTCGCGCTGCCGGGCGCTCAGCGCTCCCTTGGATCGAGCGCGTCGCGCAGGCCATCGCCGACCAGGTTGAGTGACAGCACCACCAGGAAGATCGCGAGCCCCGGCCAGATTGCCATCCATGGCGCGTTGGTGAGGAACCGTTGCGCCGCATTGAGCATGCTGCCCCAGGACGGCGCAGGCGGCTGCTGGCCTAACCCCAAGAACGAAAGGGCGGCTTCGGCAATGATCGCAGCGGCAATTGACAGCGTGGCCTGCACCAGAAGCGCGGGCAGGATGTTCGGCAGAATGTGCACCAGCGCAATCCGCCAGGGCGGATTGCCGATTGAGCGCGCCGCCTCGACATAGTCCTCGACCTTGACGCCCATCACCTGCGCGCGAGTCAGGCGAATGAACACCGGCGTCGCCGAGACGCCGATCGCGATCATGGCATTGCCGAGGCTGGGGCCCAAGAACGCCGCGAGTGCGATCGCCAGAATCAGGAACGGACAGGCCAGCATCGCGTCGGTGATCCGGCTGATCAGGGCATCGACAAAGCCGCCGCGGTAACCGGCGAGCAACCCGAGCGGCACGCCGATCGACATCGCGATGGTGACCGAGATCAGGCCCGCAAGGAGCGAGGCGCGCGCACCATAGATCACGCGGGCGAGAATGTCGCGGCCGAGCTCGTCGGTGCCGAACCAGTGCAGCGCGGTGGGCGGCTTGCGCACCAGCGACCAGCTGGTCGCAATGGCGTCGTAGGGCGAGATCAGCGGCGCCAGCAGCGCGAGCAGGATGAAGGCCGTGACCACGACAAGACCAAAGACTGCGCCCTTGCGCTTGAACAGCCGCCGCAACGCGCGGCGTGTCGGGCTCTCTAGCGTCTCGTCGGCGCCGGCGGCTGCAATTGCGAGGAGAGCGGCATCGCTCATCTGGCCTAATCCCTCAGCCGCGGGTTGACGAGGATATAGGCGATGTCGGCGATCAAGTTCAGCGTGATGTAGATCGTCGCCGTCACCAGCACCACGCCCTGCACCACCGCATAGTCGCGGTTGAACACGGCGTCCACGATCAGCTTGCCGAAGCCAGGGATGGTGAAGATCTGCTCGGTCAGCACCGCACCCGACAAAAGCGTGCCGAGCTCCAGCGCGCCAAGCGTGATCACCGGCGTCAGCGCGTTGCGCATTGCATGCTTCAGGATCACCGAGCGCTCGGACAGTCCCTTGGCGCGCGCCGTGCGCACGTAGTCGCTTTCGAGCACCTGCAGCATCGCGCTGCGCGTATGCCGCATCAGGATGGCCGCGATCGCGTTGCCGAGTACGAAGGCGGGCATGATGGTGGAGGCGAGACTCGCGCGCCAGTTCTCCGTAAGCGGAACATAACCGGAGGCCGGCAGCCAGCGGAGCTTGATGGAGAGGAGGAAGATCAGCATGATGCCGAGCCAGAAGTTCGGCGTAGAAATGCCCCACAGCGCGAACAGGTTGGCGCCATAGTCCCAAACGGTGCCTTTCTTGACCGCCGAAATGATTCCGGCGGGAATGCCGATCAGAAAGGCGATCACGATCGCCATCGCCGCGAGCTGAAGCGTCACCGGCAGCTTCTCGGCGATCAACTCGCGAACCGGTACCTTGATGCGCAGTGACTCGCCGAGATCGCCTGCCAGAACGCCCTTGACCCAATAGACATATTGCACCGGGACCGGTTGATCGAGCCGGTAAGCCTTGCGGATCTGCGCGATCACGGCCGGATCATGCTCTTCGCCCGCCATCACCAACGCGGGATCGCCGGGCAGCAGTTGCTGCAGCGAGAAGATGAGAAGCGATACGAAGAACAGCGTCGGAACGAGTTGCGCGATGCGGCGGGCGAGAAAGTTCAGCATGGCCCGCGCGAGCCTCGATGCCGTGCGGAGAGGGCGATCACGCTCACTTCAGCTTCAGCCCGATCACGCGCACGAGCCCATCCGGCATCTGCTTATAGCCTTCGAGCTTTGTGGTGTGTGCAATCAGGATCCCGCGATGATAGAGATAGAGGATTGGTTCGTCCTCCAGCACGAGCTTGGTCAGCTTCTGGTAAAGCGCCTTGCGCTGCGTCGGGTCCGTGGCGAGCCGTGCATCGTCCAACGCCTTGTCGGCCTCCGCATTGCTCCAGGCGCTGTAATTCTGCGGGGCGTTCGAGTGAAGGAAAATGTAGCTGTTGCCATCCGGGTCGATGCGGCCGCTCCAGTTGAGCAGATAGGCCTGGTATTCGCCGGCTTCGGCTTGTTTCAGCGAGGTCGCGAATTCTGTGACCCTGATCTTCAGGTCGAACCCGGCCTCCGCCGCCATTGACTGGATCACCTGTGCGGCGGCCTCCACTTCTGGATTTTTCGGCACCAAAAAGTCGACGTTCACTGGCGGTGTGACGCCGGCCTCTTTCAAAAGCGCCCTGGCCTTCTCGATGTTGCGGGCGGGAATCGGGAAGGCCTTCTGGTAATAGGGGTGATCGGGGCCGACCCATTGGTTGCCGGGTACGAACTCGCCATTGAAAACCACCTGGTTCAAAGCCTCGCGGTCGATCGACAGATCCAGCGCCTGGCGCACCTTAGCGGACTGACTGAGCGGGCCTTTGGCCTTGTCATTACCAATGTTGAGCGTAACGCCCTGATAGCCGAGCTCGCTCGCGATGGACAGCCTCAGGTTGGGGTCCGCCCGCACGTCCTTGATGTCAGTCGCCAGCACGCGCTCGATCAGATCGAGGCCGCCCGATTTCAGATTGGCCAGCCGCACCGTGGAATCGACGATGGGTAGATACACGATGCGGTCGATAAATATGTTGTCCTTGTTCCAGTAGTCCGCGAACTTCTCGAACACGATGCGGTCCTGCTGCACGCGCTCGACGAATTTGTAGGGGCCGGCGCAGACCGGATGCAGGCCGAACTTGTCGCCTTCGGCCTTCGCCGCCTTCGGCGACACCATCATGCCGGCGCGGTCGGCGAGTTGCGAGATCAGCGGCGAGAACGGCGCTTTAAGTACCAGCTTGATGGTGAGGGGATCGACCACGTCGACATGGTCGAGCGAGGCAAGTTCCGGCTTGCGGAACGAGCCCTGCATGGTCAGATGCCGCTCCAGCGAGAATTTGGCGGCCTCCGCGTCGAGCGCCTCGCCGTCCTGGAATTTGACGCCGGGCCGCAGCTTGATGGTGACCTCCTTACCGTCGGCGGAAGTCTCATGCGACAGCGCAAGCTGGGGCACGATGTTGAGCTTGTCGTCGATGTCGAACAGCTTGTCGCAGAGGGCGGCAAACACGATGCGACCGACATAGGTGCGCGCCAAGGTGGGATCGAGGATATCGGGATCCTCGGCAAGGCCGATGCGCAACGTCGTCTCGGCCCGCGCGGGCGCCGTGAGCGAAAACAAAGCTGCCAGTAGCAAGGCCAAGCGCCACATCTTCATCGATCCCATCCCTGTCTCAAGCGCCCGACGGCGGGTTTGCGCCGACTATATCAACCTTACCCTGCGCCAGTCCTTCCGTCGAAAGGCTGAAGGCGGCGACCAGCTTCTCCAGCGAAGGCGAGAAACCGCCGTCGTGCGGCAAGACCACATCCGCCGGCGGCAGTTCCGCAACGCGATGACAGGCGGTCGCGTGGCCAATGCCATCGGCGATCAATGCCGGGGCTTCGGCGCGGCAGCGGTCGACAGCGTAGGCGCAACGGGTGTGAAAACGACAGCCCGGCGGCGGATCGAGGGCGCTCGGCAATTCGCCCTGCAGCAGCACCCGGCTGCGCTTGGCTTGCGGCTTCGGTACGGGGATCGCCGAGAGCAGCGCCCTCGTGTAGGGGTGGCGCGGCGCTGCGAACAGCGCGTCCGTCGCGGCGGTCTCGACGATCTGGCCAAGATTCATCACTGCGACGCGGTCGGCAATGTGCTTGACCACAGCGAGGTCGTGGGACACGAAAATATAGGCAAGCCCAAGCCGCTGCTGCAGGTCATGCAAGAGATTCAATATCTGCGAGCGGATCGAGACGTCGAGCGCGGAAACCGGCTCGTCGCAGATGATGAGCTTCGGCTCGACGGCGAGCGCGCGCGCAATTGCGATGCGCTGGCGCTGTCCGCCGGAAAATTCATGCGGGTAGCGCCTCGCCACGCGCGGTTCGAGCCCGACCATGCGCAGGATCTGCTCGACCCGTTCGCGCCGCGCGGCTGGTGGCACGAGATCGTGCAGCGTCAGCGGCTCGGTCAGGATCTGGCCGATTGTCATACGAGGGTTGAGCGAGGCATAGGGATCCTGGAAGATCAGCTGCGCCTTGCGGCGGAAGGCGCGCAGATCGCTGGCATCGAGCGCGAGCAAATCGCGGCCTTCGAAGCGGATGGCGCCAGCGTCCGGCTCGATCAGGCGCAACACCAGTCTGCTCACGGTCGACTTGCCGCAACCGGATTCGCCGACCAGCGCCAGCGTCTCGCCTGCCTTGACGGAAAAGCTGATGCCCTCGACCGCGCGCACGAAGGCGGTTGGCCGGCCGAACAGCGAGCGTGCGGCGGGAAAGTGCTTGACCAGGCCTTCGGCTTCGAGCAGCGCGGTCACGTCACCAGCCTTTCCAGCGGCGCCTTGATGCAGCGCGAAGCATGACCGGGAGTGACCTCGGCCAATGGCGGTGGCGCCTTGGTGCAGACATCGCTGACGAACGGGCAGCGCGCGGCGAAACGACAGCCGCTCGGTGGCTTCGTCATGTTCGGCACCATGCCTTCGATGGTGGCGAGATGATCGGTGCGGCGGTCAAGCCGCGGGATCGAGCCGAGCAGGCCGACGGTGTAGGGATGCTGGGGTGAGGCGAAAAGCTCATCGACCGAAGCACGTTCGACGATCTCGCCTGCATACATCACCGCGACCTCGTCGCAGACTTCGGCGACCACGCCGAGGTCGTGAGTGATCAGGATGATCGCTGCACCGCTTGCTGCCTTGAGCTCCCGCATCAAATCGAGGATCTGCGCCTGCAAGGTGACGTCAAGCGCGGTGGTCGGCTCGTCCGCGATCAGAAGACGCGGATCGCAGGCCAGCGCCATGGCGATCATAACCCGCTGACGCATGCCGCCGGAGAGTTTGTGCGGATAGTCGTCGACGCGCTTCTCGGGCGAGGGGATGTGAACGCGGCGAAGCAGCGCGATGGCGCGCTCGCGCGCCGAACGGCGCGATCCGCCGCGGTGGCGCAAAATGGTTTCGATGATTTGTTCGCCGATGGTGAAGCTCGGATTGAGCGAGGTCATCGGCTCCTGGAAGATCATGGCAAGCCGGTTGCCACGCAGGCCGCGCAGGGTCTCGTCCGGTGTCTGCAACAGATCGAAGCCGTCGAAGCGGATGGCGCCGGACACGTCGGCCGATCGTTTGGGCAGGAGCCCCATGATGGCAAGCGAGGTCACGCTCTTGCCGCAGCCGGATTCGCCGACAAGGCCAAGCGTCGCGCCGGGGGCAAGCCTGAGATCGAGCGCATCGACGGCATGGGTGATGCGGCCATCATCGCCATGGAACAAGACGCGCAGGCCTTCGATCTCGATCAGCGGGTTTGCCGTCATTGCTCACTCGCCCGAGCGGCTTCGACGCTTGCCTCGATGATGGCGCGGTCGGTGATCCCCGCCGGGTGGGCCCGGGAGGGGAGGAATTTGCGGAAATGCGCCCAGCGTTCGCGGCTGACGTGCTCTAGTCGCTCGAGCTCGGCAAGCGGATCGGGATGGTCGTCGACGCGCAGGTCGAGCGCCGGCCAGTCCTCGGTGTCGTGGATCAGGAGCGCCGCCGATTGCTTGCCGCGCTTGTCGCCGCCGGCCGCTTCGCCCGCGCGCATGGCTGCGAGCAGCCGCCGCGCAAACGGCAGGCTCGCATTGTCGACGAATGCCGTTGCCGTATCGTCCAGCACGCGGCCGCTTGCGAGCATGTTGCCGGCGATGGAAAAGCCATCGCCTTCAAGATGCCCGCACCAGTCGATGCATTCGCGCCCCGTATGAGCTGCGATCTGCCCCGCCGCATCCATGATGTGGAGCTGCCGGGTTGCACTGCCACTGTCGGCGGCAATCAGGGAATAGAGGATCTCCCGCGGGTGTTTGCCCTCGCGCAACAACCTCAGGCCATCGATGCCATAATAGGGATTGACCAGCGCCTGGGTCGCGATGCCGCCGATTCCCGATGCGATATGCGGTACGAGCGCCCCGACCGCGAAGAACTTTGTGGCAACCGCGATGCCGATCTGGCCGGTGGCACTATCCTTGGCGATGATCGACCAGGTCATCCCGTGTGTCCGTCAGCGTGTCTGTTAGCGTCCTGCCGCGTAGCCCTGCATGCCGCGCGGATTAGCGGCGGCGCGGCGGCGACGGCCGACGCGTGATGCGGCCGTGAGGCGGCCTTCAGACCAGTCGGGGCCGATCTCGACAATGTGGCCGCGCCGCTTCAGCTCATCGATCGTCGCCTTGGGCACGCGGTTCTCCAGCACCAGCACGCCAGGGCGCGCGGTGCGCGGCCAGAACGAGATCGGGAAATGTTCGGAATGCCAGGCCGGCGCGTCGATCGCCTCCTGGAGATTCATATTTGCATGCACGTGGCGCAGGAAGAATTGCGTGATCCACTGATCCTGCTGGTCGCCGCCGGGCGAGCCCCAGGCGAGATAGGGCTCGCCGTCGCGCAGCGCCATGGTGGGCGAAAGCGTGGTGCGCGGACGCTTGCCAGGCGCAAGCGAGGCCGGGTGGTTTTCCTCGAGCCAGAACATCTGCGCGCGGCTGCCGAGGCAGAAGCCAAGCTCGGGGATCACGGGTGAGGATTGCAGCCAGCCGCCTGATGGCGTCGCCGAGATCATGTTGCCGGCCTGGTCGATGATGTCGAAATGCACGGTGTCGCCGCGCACCTCGCCAAAGCGCCCCACCGTGGGCTCGCCGGCGCCCATTGCACCCACCGCTTCGCGATGCCCCTCTGCGCGGCGCAGGTTGACGACCGAGCCAAAGCCCTCGACCGAGCCAGGAATGAAATCGAGCGAGGCCTTGTCCGAAATGAGCTTGCGGCGCTTGTCATTATAGGCGTCCGACAGCAGTGTCGCGATCGGAATGTCGGCGAATTTTGGATCGCCGTAGAAGGTCTCGCGGTCGGCATAAGCGAGTTTTGCACACTCGATCTGGAGATGGATGAAATCGGGGCCCGTGGGATCTAATCCGTCGAGTGGGAATCCCTTGAGCAGCGCGAGCTGCTGCAGCATCACCGGGCCCTGGCTCCAGACGCCGGCCTTGCAGACAGTATAGCGGCCGTAATCGTAGGTCAGCGGCGCCTCGATGGTTGGCTGCCAGCGCGCGATGTCGTCGGCGGAAAGCACGCCCTTGTGCGGCGAGCCCGAGACGTCCATCACTTCCTGCGTCCGGCAGAACTTGTCGATCGCCTCCGCTACAAAGCCCTTCGACCACGCCGCGCGAGCGCGTTCGATCTGGGCGATGCGGTCACTGCCTGCGCTCTCAGCTTCCTTCAGGATGCGGGTGTAGGTCTCCGCGAGCTGGCTGTTGGTGAAGATGTTGCCGGGTTTCGGCACTTCATTGTTGGGCAGGTAGACCGCGGCCGATGTCGGCCAGTGTTTGCGGAACAATTGCTCGACTGTCTTGATGGTGGCGCAGGCGCGCTCGACCAGCGGATAGCCGTCGCGGGCGTAGGTAATGGCCGGCTCCAGCACGTCGCGCAGCCGCAAGGTGCCGTAGTCGCGCAGGAGCAGCATCCAGGATTCGAACGTGCCGGGCACGCAGGCAGCTAACAGCCCGGTACCGGGCACCATCTCCAGCCCTTCGCTCCTGTAGTGGGCGATGGTGGCGCGCGCCGGAGCCGGGCCCTGGCCGCAAATCACCTCGGTGCGGCCGCGCTTGACGTCATGCACGATGATGGGCACGTCGCCGCCGGGGCCGTTGAGATGTGGCTCGACCACCTGCAAGGTGAAGGCGGCGGCGACGCCGGCATCGAACGCGTTGCCGCCCTTTTCCAGCGTGGCCATCCCGACCGCGGTCGCGATCCAGTGGGTCGAGGTCACGACCCCGAAAGTGCCCTCGATTTCGGGGCGGGTCGTGAACGGATCGGGATTGATGTTGTTGGCCATAATGTATCCATTATTTGGCATGCAAGCCGGGCAGGCGCACTTGATCACAGCTCTCGCCGGCTGCCAACAGCCGCCTCCGCATGCCGCCCTCGCATCTACGTGATCACGCGGGGGCGGGTGCGGTGTTGACGGCGTGGCAGGCGACGCCGTCGATCAACTCGGGCGTCTCTTTGCGGCAGAGATCGAAGGCCTGCGGGCAGCGCGGGTTGAAGGCGCAACCCTTCGGCGGATCGATCGGGTTCGGGATCTCGCCCTTGACTGGAATGCGCTGGCGGCCGGACATCGCAAGATCGGGCACCGCGCCGAGCAGCATCTTGGTGTAGGGCATGCGCGGCTGGGTGAAGAGCTCGCGGCCGTCGGCGATCTCGACAATGCGGCCGAGATACATCACGCCGATGCGGCTTGCCATGTGGCGGACCACGGCGAGGTTGTGGCTGATGAAGAGGTAGGTCAGACCGAATTTGTCCTGCAGATCGCGCATCAGGTTGAGGATCTGGGCCTGCACGGAGACGTCGAGCGCCGAGGTCGGCTCGTCGCAAACGATGAACTCTGCCTCGGAGGAAAGAGCGCGCGCGATCGCGATGCGCTGGCGCTGGCCGCCGGAGAATTCATGCGGAAATTTCAGCCCGTCATCAGGGTGCAGGCCGACCAGGCTCAAGAGTTCGCCGACGCGCTCCTTGATCTGGCGTTCGCCCTGGATCAGGCCGAAGGCGCGGATCGGTTCGGCAATGATGGCGTCGACCCGGAAGCGCGGGTTGAGACTAGCGTAGGGATCCTGGAACACCATCTGGATGCGGCGGCGCAACAGCTTTCGTACCTGCGCCTGCCGAGGGTCGGTCATCGAGACGCCGTCGATCACCACATCGCCCGAACTCGGCGGCAGAAGGCCGACGACCATGCGCGCCACTGTGGTCTTGCCGGAGCCGGATTCGCCGACCAGAGCAAAGGTCTCACCCTTCCTGATGTCGAAGGAGACACCGTCGACGGCCTTGAGATACTCGAGATGGCCGCCTTCGAGCACGCGGTTGAGCCACGGCTTGGAGACGTCGAACACCCGGCGCAGCTTCTTGATCTCGACAAAGTTCATGCCGCGTTGTCCGTGATCTTGGTATCGTAGAGATGGCAGGCAACGGCTTGCGCGCCATGGGCAAGCGGCTCCGGCCGCTCGACACGGCAGCGGTCGAAGGCGGACGCGCAGCGCGGGTTGAACGGGCAGCCCGGTGGGATAGCCGAGAGCCGCGGCATTGCGCCGGGAATCTGCGCCAGCCGGTGGTCTTCACCAGTCAACGTCGGGATCGCGCCCATCAGCCCCTTGGCATAGGGGTGGAGCGGATTCTTGATGACATCCTGCACTGGGCCGATTTCTGCGATCCGCCCCGAATACATCACTGCGACGCGGTCGCAGGTCTCGGCAATCACGCCCATGTCGTGGGTCACCAGCATGACGGCGGTGCCGTGGTCGCGGCCGAGCCGCTTGATCAGCGCAATGATCTGCGCCTGCACCGAGACATCGAGCGCAGTCGTCGGCTCGTCTGCGATGATCAGCTCCGGCTCGGCGCAGATTGCGAGCGCAATCACCACGCGCTGGCGCATGCCGCCGGAGAACTCATGCGGATAGCCGTCGATGCGCTTTTCGGCTGCGGGGATACCGACCTCGGCGAGCAGGTCGATGGCACGCTTGCGCGCAGCCCGTTCGGAGAGGCTCATATGCGTCCGGATCGTCTCCACGATCTGGTCGCCGATCCGGTAGAGCGGATTGAGGCTCGTCAGCGGGTCCTGGAAGATCATGCCGATCCGCTTGCCCTGAATCTTGCGCATCTCCTCCGACGGCAAATTATCGATCCGCAGGCCCGACAGGCGGATCTCGCCGCCCGCGATGCGGCCGGGCGGATCGATCAGCCCGATCACCGCCGAGCCCGTAACGGATTTGCCGGCGCCGGATTCACCGACCACGCCCAACACCTCGCCCTTGGCGATGTCGAAGGACACGCCGTCGATGGCGCGCAGCGTGTGGCGGCGGGTTTTGAACTCCACCCGGAGGTTACGCACGGAAAGCACAGGTTCGGTCATATGGTCTGATCTCTTTGGCGCCTGCATCACCTGAGCTTCGGATTGAGCGCATCGCGCAGCCAATCGCCGAGTAGATTGATGGACAGGATCAGCGCTGCCAGCGCAACGCCCGGGAAGGCAACGATCCACCACTCGCCGGAGAACAGATAATTGTTGCCGATCCGGATCAGCGTGCCGAGCGAGGGCATGGTGTCGGGCATGCCGGAGCCGAGAAAGGACAGCGTCGCCTCGGTGATGATGGCAAGCGCCAGGTTGATGGTGGCGATCACGAGGATAGGGCCCATGGTGTTGGGCAGCACATGGCGCAGCATGATCACCGGTGCCGGCAGGCCGATCAATTGCGCGGCGGCGACATAGTCCTTGTTCTTCTCCACCAGCACCGAACCACGCACGGTGCGCGCATATTGCACCCAGAAGCTCAATCCGATCGCGAGCACCAGGACGCCCAGCATGCTCACCGCATCGAGCCGGTTACTGAACACCGACTTGGCAATGCCATTGACCAGAAGCGCGATCAGGATGGCCGGGAAGGTGAGCTGCACGTCGGCAATGCGCATGATGAGGCTGTCGACGGCGCCGCCGACATAGCCTGCGACCAGCCCGAGCAGGATGCCGAGCGCGCCGGAGAAGGCGACGCCGAGCACGCCCACGATCAGCGAAATACGCAGGCCGTAGAGAATGGCGGACAGCATGTCGCGGCCCTGCTCGTCGGTGCCGAGCAGAAACGGGCTCTGGCCGTCCGCGGTCCAGAGCGGAGGAATACGGGAATTCATCAGCTGCAGCTGCGCCGGGTCGAACGGGTTCTGCACAGCAATCAGCGGCGCGAAGATCGCGACCAGGAAGAACAGCAGCGTCACGGCGGCCGCGAGCATGGTGAGCTTGGAGCGGCGGAACGAATAGAACAGGTCACTCTCGGAAAGGCGCGTCAGGAAACCTGTGGCTGGGGGGCTGGCGGGCCCTGGGGTGTCGGCTTTATGGGGGACAACGGTGTCGCTCATGCGTCAGGCCGGGCGGCTGATGGTTGCGCGCAGGCGCGGATCGACAATGGTGTAGAGGATATCAACCACCAAATTGATTGTGACGAAAATCAGCGAGACCATCAAGAGATACGCGGCCATGATGGGGATGTCGACATTTTGCACGGCTTGCACGAACAGAAGACCCATCCCCGGCCACTGGAACACGGTTTCAGTGATGATCGCGAACGCAATGACCGAGCCAAACTGCAGGCCGGTAACGGTGATGACGGGAACCAGCGTGTTCTTGAGCGCGTGGCCAAAATGGATGGCGCGCGTGGTGAGCCCTCGGGCGCGGGCGAAGCGGATATAGTCGGTGCGCAGCACCTCCAGCATCTCGGCGCGCACCAGCCGCATGATCAGCGTCATCTGGAACAGCCCCAATGTGATCGAAGGCATGATCAGCGCCTTCAGGCCCGATAGCGTCAATAGCCCCGTGCTCCACCAGCCGATCTTGACCACCTCGCCGCGGCCGAAGGATGGCAGCCAGCCCAGTGTCACCGAGAACAGGTAGATCAGGAGGATGCCGATCAGGAAGGTCGGCAACGAGATGCCGATCAGCGAGATCGCCTGGAATGCCTTTGCCAACAGTGAATCGCGGCGCAGGGCCGAATAGACGCCCAGCAGGATGCCGAAACCCATCGCGAGGATGGTGGCGCAGGTGGCAAGCTCGAGCGTCGCCGGCATGCGCTCTTTCAGGAGATCGGCTACGGGCAGTCGGAACTGGTAGGAAATGCCGAACTTGAACTGCAGCGCATTGACGAAATAGCGCACGAACTGCACCAGCACCGGATCGTTGAGCCCAAGCGATTCCCGGATCGCAGCGCGTTGCGCGGCGGAGGTATCGATCGAGACCATCTGGTTCACGGGATCGCCGGCAAAACGGAACATCGCAAACGCGATAATCCCGACCGCGATCATGACGGCGATGGCCTGGATGGCCCGGCGAAGAGTGAAAGCGAGCATCTTTTCCTTTCACCGCTCTTGAAACCAGTTGCTTGCGCCTGGCCAGAAACGACAAGTCCCGGAAGCCAATGCTTCCGGGACTTCCCACGACATGATCACTTACTCTTCCTGTTTGGTCGCCCAGTAGAGCAGGACCTGGTTGTCCGCGCGCTGGGTCAATTTCACCTTTTTCGACACGCCCCATGACAGCGCCTGCTGATGCAGCGGGATGTAGGCCCAGTCCTTGATCGAGATCTCGTAAGCCTGCTTGATCATCTGGTCGCGCTTGGCGGTGTCCGTCTCGACCAGGAGCTTGTCGGTCAGAGCGTCGAGGTCCTTGTTGCAGTAGCCGCCCAGATTGGCCTCGCCGCGCGTGGCGTCCTTGGGGTCGTCGCGGCAGCCCAGGATATCGTGCAGCACGTTGTGGGAATCCATGGTCGCCGGCGTCCAGCCCAGCAGGAAGAACGAGGTCTTGTAGCCGCCGGGTTTCAGGACCTTGGCGAAGAACTGGGCCTTCGGCTGCGCCAGCAGATCGACCTTCACCCCGATGCGCGCGAGCATCCCGACCACCGCCTGGCAGATCGCGGCGTCGTTGACATAGCGGTCGTTCGGGCAATCCAGCGTGACTTCGAAGCCGTCAGGGTAGCCGGCCGCGGCCAAGAGCTTCTTGGCGCCGTCGATGTCGACTTTCGGTCGCGTGAAATCCTTCGAGAGCGCGAAGAGCTGAGGCGCGATCATCAGTGCAGACGGCGTCGAGAGGCCCCGCATCACGCGGCTCTTGATCAGGTCGACGTCGATTGCCTTGTAGAAGGCCTCACGGACGCGAACATCCTTGAACGGATTCTTGCCCTTGACGTTCGAATAAAGCAGCTCGTCACGCGACTGGTCCATGCCAAGGAAGATGGTGCGCAGCTCGGGCCCGTTCTGGACGGTCGCAAGGCCGCTGGAATTTACTCGCTGGATGTCCTGGATCGGAACTGGCTCGACGACGTCGACCTCGCCCGAAAGCAGTGCGGCGACGCGGGTCGCGTCTGAGGCAATCGGGGTGAAGTCGATCTCCTTCAGATTATGCTCGGGCTTGCGCCACCACCCCGGAAAGGCCTTGAACACGGTCTTCACGCCGGGCTGGTGGCTCTCGATGGTGAAGGGCCCGGTGCCGTTCTCATGGAGCGCGGCATAGCTTGGCGTGGTCGCGGAAGCCGGTGTCGGCGCCACCGAATCGTGCTCCTCGCTCCATTTCTTGTCCATGATGTACCAGCCGTCCCATTGCGAGATCAGAATGGGATTGGGCGAGGACAGCATCACGTCGACTGTATAGTCGTCGACCTTCACGAACTTCGCATCGGCCGGAACGTTGGACAGGAAGTTGGAGCCGTTGGCGCGCACGCGATCGGCCGAGAACAGCACGTCATCGGCGGTGAAGGGATCGCCATTATGGAATTTGACGCCTTTGCGAAGGTGAAAGCGCCAATGGAGCGGGTCCAGCGTCTCCCAGCTTTCCGCCAGCGCCGGGACGATCTTCAGATCCTTGTCACGACCGATCAGGCCCTCATAGACGTGGGCATGGTGAGCAATGGTGGTGGTTTCCTTGAGCGTATAGGGATCGAGCGATTTTAACTCGCCCTGATTGGCGTAGCGCAGCACCTGGCTCGATGCCGGAGAGACCGCAAACGCGACCATCGAGGCGCAAGCCGCTGCAAGCAGGTTTTGGCGTACCGACATTTGTTAACGTTCTCCGCGGATGATGCTGGCCTGGGGGCGCTGCTAGCCGAGCGGCCGTGCAAGGATCAAGCCATGTTGGATCGGGTTTTGGTGCCGCGCAAGCATGATTTCCCCATCGAACCAGCGGTTTGGAAGGAGCCCGCCGCTGCACAGGTGCGAGCCTTGCGCAAGCTGCGTTGCCGCGACATTCGACTTTCGACGTGTCGCCGGGTTATGCGAGGAGCGAGGTGCGACGCAGCATCCCTCGGCTTGCGTCAGGCGGGCTATCGTGGCGATACTGTCGGGGGCCATCACAGCGGGGTTAAGACATGAAGGTCAATATCGAGATAGACTGCACGCCTCTGGAGGCCCGCCAATTCTTCGGACTTCCGGATGTCTCGCCGATGCAGACGGCGGTGATGGAAAAGCTGCAGCAGCAGATGATGTCGAACATCGAGAAGATGGCGCCGGAAGCCTTGATGCAGAGCTGGCTGAACTTCGATCCCAAGCTGACCGAACGTTTCCAGGACATGTTCGTGGCCATGGCCGGCCTCGGCACCACCCGGCCCATCGACAAGAAGAAATAGGGCTCGGGGGCGCAAAACTTGGCGCTCTGATCCCAGAATCAAGCGCTTCCACAAGGCGCGGCGCACGGTTTGCCCGCGCCCCGGGCGGTTTCGATTTGCCATTGCCTAAGTCGGGGGTGACCATGCACAATCCCCTCCTTCACGAGAGGCACCTTGAAGAGTGCCCCGCGACATTAACGGGAGGAGAATGTTATGGGTGACGGCAAGAAATTGTCCTCGCTGGACGCCTCATTCTTGTATCTGGAAACGCCGGAAATGCCGATGCATGTCGGCAGCATGGCGATCTTCCGGTTACCCGATGACTACAAGGGCGATTTCTTCGAAGAGTTCAAGGCGATGATCGCCTCGCGCCTGCACGTCGCGCCGATCCTGAAAGCGCGCCTGGAGAAGGCGCCGCTCGACATCGATCATCCCTCCTGGGTTGAGGACGATCAGTTTGACATCGACCGCCACATTTTCCGCGCGAGCCTGCCGGCACCGCGCGACCGCGCCACGCTTGAGCGCATCGTCGGCTGGATGCATGCCAAGCTGCTCAACCGCGCCCGTCCGCTCTGGGAGTTCTACGTCTTCGAGGGCATGCAGAACAACGAGATCGGGCTCTATTCCAAGATGCATCATGCCTGCATCGATGGCGGAGCGGGCGCCGCGCTCACCAACATGATCTACGACATCTCGCCGATCCCGCGAAAGGTCGATCCGCCCGCGACAAAGGCAAAGGTCGAGCAGGAGCCGCGCGACATCGCCGCCAACCTGCTCGATTCCTACCAGCAGCTCTGGACCCAGCCGCTGGATGCGGCCGCCGCCAAGGCACTTGAGCTGCCGCGCTCGGGCAAGAGCGACCTTGGCTCGATCCTGTTCGACAATGCGATGTACCAGATCGAGAGTGCCGTGCGCTTCGCCGGCAGCCTGCCGACCATGCTCAAGAGCGTCTCCGATATCGTCGGCAAGGTCTCCGATCCGAAGTCGCGCGAAAGCCTGTCCAGCATGATGTCGCCGCCGACCATCCTGAACAAGGCGATCTCGTCCGAGCGCAGCTTTGCCGGCACCTCGATCTCGCTGTCGCGGGCGAAAGCGCTCGCCAAGCAGGCCGGCGGCAAGCTGAACGACGTGGTGCTCGCGCTCGCCTCCGGCGTGGTGCGGCGCTATCTCCTGCGGGAAGGCGCGTTGCCCGCGAAATCGCTCACGGCTGCCGTGCCGATTTCGCTCCGCGAGGAGGGCAATGCCGACTCCAACAACCAGGTGTTCGGCATGATCTGCTCCATCGCCACCAATGTCGACGACCCCAAAACGCGGCTGGAGGCGATCATCGCCCAATCCACCAAGTCGAAGGAGATGTCGCATCCCCTGCGCGCGATGATGCCTCAAGTCTCCAACATCTCCATGCTCGGCGCGCCGATCATGGTGCAGATCCTGGCGCTGCTCTATAGCCGCTCCAACCTGCCGGACGTGCTGCCGCCGTCGGCGAACATCACGGTATCAAACGTCCCCGGCCCGCGGCAGACCCTGTACGCAGCAGGCGCCGAGCTGCTGCACATCTTCCCGGTGTCGATCTCGACCCACGGCATTGCGCTCAACATCACCGTGCAGAGCTATCGCGATCAGCTCGATTTCGGCTTCATCGCGGGTGCCAACGTCATTGCGCATGTGCAGGAGCTGTGCGACCTCTTGCCGGAGGAGTTTGCGGCGCTGGAGGAGGCATACGCGCCGCCGCCGACCGATGTCAGGGGCGCGGCCGAGTAGAGAATTGAGGGCAGAGCGCAGCATAATGATTGAAATGCCGCCACTTCAGTTCGCCCAGACGAACGGGATTCGGATGGGCTTCTATGACGCGGGCTTGAAGACCGACAAGCCGCCGCTCGTGCTCTGCCACGGCTGGCCGGAGATTGCCTTCTCCTGGCGCTACCAGATCAAGGCATTGAGCGAGGCGGGATTGCGGGTGATCGCACCCGACCAGCGCGGCTATGGTGCGACTGATCGCCCCGAGCCGGTCGAGGCCTACGACCTCGAGCATCTGACCGGCGACCTCGTCGGCCTGCTCGACCATCTCGGAATCGACAAGGCGATCTTCGTCGGCCACGACTGGGGCGGCTTTGTCGTCTGGCAGATGGCGATGCGGCATCGCGATCGCGTGGCCGGCGTGGTTGGTGTCAACACGCCGCACATCCCGCGCCCGCCCGCCGATCCGATCGAGCTGTTCCGCCGCCGCTACGGCGAGACGATGTACATCGTGCAGTTCCAGGACCCGGCGCGCGGGCCCGATCGCATTTTCGACAGCCGCGTGGAGCAGACCTTCGATGCCTTCATGCGCAAGCCGCTGCCGATGCCCGAGGCGCCGCCTGCCGAGCCGCCGATCGCCGGCCTCGGCGCTTCCTCGAAACTCACCCTGGCCTTTCCGCAGATGGTCGCCGGTTATGATGTGACCAAGGATTCGCGCGAGCCGATCCTCTCGGCGGAGGAGAAGAAGGTATTCGTCGAAACCTTCACCCGCACGGGGTTCACCGGCGGGATCAACTGGTACCGCAATTTTTCGCGCAACTGGCAGCG